>Ga0079224_100001668_pt1 | contig 26043 bp, 23 predicted proteins | sample Stecom2015_FD_80414 | JGI IMG/M metagenome (GOLD analysis project Ga0079224, IMG submission 80414) | Agricultural soil microbial communities from Utah to study Nitrogen management - Steer compost 2015 | ecosystem: Environmental > Terrestrial > Soil > Agricultural land | place: USA: Utah... | reverse complement strand
TCCACGCACGGTTCCACGCACGGTTCCACTCGGTACCGCCTGCATGCGCCGGCTCGGAGCCCGCCGCGAGCGCTCGTTCGAGGCCGGCGGCGCACTCTCCGTCGCAATCACCGATCTTTCGCCGGCGCCCGCGCGGTTCGTACGGATGCCGACTTCGCAACGACCGGTATAATCCTTGCCCTTCGCATTGCCGCCATGGAGCGGGACCAGCGGAGAGAGCAGGGGCGGACCTCACCGGTTCGCTCCCGAGTCGGTCTCGTTCGGCTCGTCCCGCGGGGGCGGGAGCCGGGCGAGGATCCGGGAGCGGAGCCGGACGAGTCCGGTTGGGGCGACCGTCGGCGTTTCCTCGCGGACCGTCGTCAGGGTGCGTCGGACCGTCGGTCCGGCGGTCCGATGGGAAATCGCCGGACCCGTTTCTCGATCTTCTATTTCCTGCTCGCGCTGGCGATCCTCCTCATCCTCAACTACATCCTCGGGGCGCAGGATTCGTCGCGGATCGCGTACAGCGAGCTGAAGCGCCGGATCGAGGCGGGTCAGATCGACTCGGTCGTGGTCGGCCGGGACATGATCCGCGCGACGGTTGCGGACAGCGCGCGGACGCCCGGGATGCCGCGGGCGGTGACCGCGGTGCGGGTCCCGGACGACGAGAGCCTGGTCCCGCTCCTCGATGCGTACGACGTCCCCTACGAGGGGCGGGCCGACGGGTGGTTCGGCCAGGCGCTCGGCTGGCTCCTCCCGTTGGGGTTCCTCGTCCTCTTCTGGATCTGGATGTTGCGTCGCATCAACCCCGCGCAGGGCGTGATGACGGTCGGCAAGAACCGCGCGAAGATCGTGGGCGAGGAGGGCACGGGCGTCACCTTCGCGGATGTCGCGGGCGCGGACGAGGCGAAGGAGGAGCTGCAGGAGGTCGTCGAGTTCCTGAGGACGCCGGGGAAGTTCGCGCGGCTGGGCGCGAAGATCCCGAAGGGCGTGCTCCTTGTCGGCCCGCCGGGCACGGGGAAGACGCTCCTGGCGAGGGCCGTCGCGGGCGAGGCGGGCGTCACGTTCTTCTCGATCAGCGGCTCGGAGTTCGTCGAGATGTTCGTCGGCGTCGGCGCGGCGCGGGTCCGGGACCTGTTCGACCAGGCGAAGGCGAACGCGCCGTGCATCGTCTTCATCGACGAGCTGGACGCCCTCGGCAAGGCCCGGGGCCTGGGCGGCCTCCTCGGCGGGCACGACGAGCGCGAGCAGACGCTAAACCAGCTCCTGGTCGAGATGGACGGGTTCGATCCGCGTCGCGGGGTGATCATCATGGCCGCGACGAACCGTCCGGAGATCCTGGACCCGGCGCTCCTCCGCCCGGGCCGGTTCGACCGCCAGGTCTCGGTCGACCGTCCGGACCGCGTGGGGCGGGAGGCGATCCTGCGGGTGCATGCGGGCGGGATCAGGCTCTCGCCGGAGGTCGACCTGGCGGACGTCGCCCGCCGCACGCCCGGCTTCGTGGGCGCGGACCTGGCGAACCTGTTGAACGAGGCCGCGCTGCTCGCCGCGCGCCGGGACAAGGCCGCGGTCACGATGGCCGAGATCGACGAGGCGATCGACCGCGTCCTGGCCGGGCTGGAGAAGAAGAGCCGTCTGATCAATGAACGGGAGCGCGAGATCGTCGCGTACCACGAGGCCGGCCACGCGATCGTCGCGGAGCGTGTCGATACGGCGGACCCGGTGCACAAGATCTCGATCATCCCGCGCGGCGTCGCGGCGCTCGGGTACACGCAGCAGCTCCCGACGGACGATCGCTACCTCCTGCGCCGCAGCGAGCTGCTGGACCGGCTCACGGTCCTCCTCGGCGGCCGCGCCGCCGAGGAGCTGGTCTTCGAGGAGGTCTCGACCGGCGCGGGGAACGACCTGGAGCGGGCGAGCGACATCGCGCGGCGGATGGTGACCGAGTTCGGGATGTCGGACGCGCTCGGCCCGGTCCATCTCTCGTCGCGCCGCACCGTGCCGTACGTCGACCCGCGGGACCCGAGCCGTGCGGAGTCGCAGCCCGGGGTCAGTGAGGCGACGTCGCGGGTCATCGACGAGGAGGTCCGGCGGCTGATCGGCGAGGCGCAGGAGCGCGCCGCCGCGATCCTGCTCGAAGACCGCGAGATCCTGGACGAGCTGGCCCGGCGTCTGCTCGAGAAGGAGGTCGTGGACCGGACCGAGTTGCGCGAGCTGATGGGCAAGCCGTCGGTCGAGCCGGGCGATGAGACGAGGCCCGAGCTCGGCCACGTGCCGGACCAGGCGGCGGACTGAGGGTGGCGCGCAGGCCGGGAAGGGAGGGTATGGCGCAACCGCGGCGTGAACGCCCCGCGAACGTGTTGCCGCCGGGGCTGCACCTGGGCGACGATGAGCGCGCGCGCGCCTTCGCGGCGTTCCTGAGCGCGCACCGCGGCGAGACGCACATCGTCGCGCTCCAGGACTACCCGGACCCGGACGCGATCTCGTCCGCGCTCGCGTACCGCGCGCTCGCGGCCCAGCTCGACATCGACGTCGACATCGTCTACGAGGGCCACATCAGCCACCAGGAAAACCTCGCGCTCGTCCACCTCCTCGACATCGAGATCACGCGGTTCACCGATACGCTCCCGCTCGACCGGTACCAGGGCGCGATCTACATCGACAACCAGGGCACGACGACGCGGCTGACGGACCGCCTGGCCGAGGCCGGCGTCCCTCCGCTCGCGATCATCGACCATCACGCGCCGCAGGGCGTGCTCCAGCCGGAGTTCGAGGACATCCGCCCCGTCGGCGCGGCCGCGACGATCCTGATCGACTACATCCGGACCGGCCAGATCCTGACGCTGGACGCCGAACGGCGCGAGCACGTGCACCTGGCGACGGCGCTGACGCACGGGCTGCGGAGCGAGACGACCGGCTTCATCCGCGCGGGGCCCGAGGAGTTCGTCGCGGCCGCGTTCCTGACGCCGTTCACCGATCCCCAGCTCCTGGAGTCGATCCTGCGCGTGCAGCGCACCCGCGGCACGATGGAGGTGATCCGCGTCGCGCTGACGGACCGGCTGCTGCGCGGCGGGTTCTCGCTCGCCGGCGTCGGGTACCTGCGGACCGCGGACCGGGACGCGATCCCCCAGGCGACGGACTTCCTCCTGACGGAGGAGAACGTGCACACCGCGATCTGCTACGGGATCCTGATCGGCGAGGGCGAGCGCGAGGTCGTCGTCGGGAGCGTCCGGACCTCGAAGGTCACGCTGGATGTGGACCAGTTCCTGAGGACGGCGCTCGGCACCGACTTCCGGGGGCGGTACTACGGCGGCGGGCGGAGCCGGGCCGGCGGGTTCGAGATCCCGGTCGGCTTCCTCGAGGGCACGACCGACCCGGAGCAGATGCGCCTCAAGTGGGACGCGTTCAATCGTCAGATCCGGGCGAAGCTGCTCCGCGTCGCGGGGCTCGAGATGGAGGAGGCGGCGTAAGGGGGCGGGACGCGATGGCGGAGGCGGAACGCGACGGCGGGGGCGGAACGCGACGGCGGGGGTGGAAGCGACGGGGGCGTGGAAGCGACGGGGGCGGGCGCGCCCCGTCGTCCTCTACTCCGTCCAGCTCCATATGCAGGCTTCGTCGCCCCAGGTGTTGCAGGCCGTGTGCACGATCTGGGGCCGTTTGCGGGTGTAGAGCTCGAGGAGCTTCTCGAGCGCGGCCGCGAAGAGGACGCAGGCGTTGCCGTTGGGGTCGGCCTGGCTGGTCAGCGAGTCCCGGATCCGTACCTGGATCGGCCAGCCCCGGACCTCGAGATCGGAGGCGCCGGTCGCGCGTCGCAGCATCGACCGCACGGCCCGGCGCAACGCCGCTGCGCCGGCGGTGCCGGGCAGGAACCCGAGTGCGGAGACGGTCGCGGCCGAGATTCGCTTGAAGTGCCTGCGCGCGAGTTCCTCGCCGGTCTGGCGCAGGATGAGCTCCGCGTCCGGCCGTCGGAGCACGAGCCGGATCAGGTCGAGGACGTCGTCCAGCGGCACGCCCCGCCCTCGCCGCTGTTCCTCCTCGTAGCGCCGGATCCGGGACTCGACGACGCCGGTCAGCCCGAGCCGCCGCGGGAGGCTGGAGGCCAGGTCCTCGTTCTGCAGGACCTCCCGCGGGCGGTCGTGCGCCCGGATGGATTCCAGCAGCAGGAGCGGTAGGATCGGCGCGACGGTCGCTTCCGACGCGCCCGTGTCGGTAGGGTGTTCGACTGCGCTCATTCCCCGTGTACTCGAGGTCAATCGCTCCGTCGTAATCTGGCACCGAGCGGGTCGTGCGGCAACGTCGGGCGGCGGCCCGCTTCCTGCATGCCTCGTGGGCAGGCACGCACCTTCGGCCCCCGCACCCGAGGAGATGATCCCATGGTCGACGAGACGTGCGTCTTCTGCCGCATCATCAACGGCGAGGAGATGGTCAGCCTGGTGCACGAGGATGATCGTGCGATCGCGTTCATGGACATCCAGCCGTTGAGTCCGGGGCACACGCTGATCGTCTCGCGCGATCATTACGCGACGCTCTTCGACACGCCGGACGACATCGCGGCGCACGGCCTGGCGATCGCGAAGCGGATCGCGCCGGGGATCCGGCGCGCGACGGGTGCGGAGTCGATCAACGTCTTCAGCGCGAACGGGCGTGCGGGTGGCCAGGACGTGCTCCACTTCCACCTGCACCTGATCCCGGTCCGGGAGGGCGAGGACTTCGTGCTCCAGCTCCCGGCGCCGGACGCGCCGATCCCGACCCGTTCGGAGCTCGACATCATGGCGGCCCGGATCTGCCGCGCGATCCAGGAGGAGCACGACGCGATCCCGCGCGGGCAGGCCCACCCGTTCCAGCCGGGGCTGGCCGCGGACTGATCGAAGAAAATCCTGGCGGCGCGTGCCGGCGCGCACTACCTTGGCGGCATGCGCCGCTACCCGCCGTTCGATCCACCGGAATACGTGGAGTGGGCGCCGGACCCGGAGCTGGTCCGTGAGTTCCGGGAGCGCATCCGGCGCGACCCGGACCGCCGGGCCGTCATCGACGCGCTGGACGAGGCCCGGCTCCTCGCGCTCTACGAAGGGCTCGTCCGGAACCGTCTCCACGACCTGACCCTCAAGCGCTGGGTCCGGCACGGCATCATTTCGAAGGCGTGGCTGGGCACGGGCGAGGAGGCGGTCACGATCGGGAGCGTGCACGCGCTGGACCGCGGCCGCGACGTCGTCGCGCCGATGATCCGGAACGCCGGCGCGTGCCACGAGTTCGGAATGCCGGTCGAGGCGATGCTGCGCGGCTACCTCGGCACGGCCGACTCGCCGACCGGCGGGCTCGACCTCCACATCGGCGACCTCTCGCAGGGGATCCTCCAGCCGATCTCGCACGTCGGGGTCACGGTCCCGGTCATCGCCGGCGTTGCGCTCGCGTTCCGCCGGCGTCGCGAGCCGCGCGTCGCGCTGACGTGGGTCGGCGATGGCGCGACCAAGACCGGCGCCTTCCACGAGGGGATCAACCTGGCCGCCGTGCTGCGGGCCCCGGCGATCGTCATCATCCAGAACAACCAGGTCGCGCTCGGGACCCGGCTCGACCAGCACCAGGTCGGCGAGTTCGAGGCCTGGGCCGCGATGTACGGTGTGGCGGGCGGCGTGGTCGATGGGAACAACGTGCTGGACGTCTACGCCGCGACCCGGCTCGCGGCCGACCGCGCCCGGGCCGGCGACGGGCCGACGCTCCTGGTCGCCGAGACGTTCCGGATGGGCGGCCACGCGACGCACGACGAGGCCGAGGCCCGCCGGACCTTCGCGCCCGAGCTCTTCCGGCACTGGGGCCGCCGCGACCCGATCGGGCTCTACGAGGAGTACCTGGTCGGCGAGGGGATCGGGCGGGACACGCTGGAGTCGATCGAGGCCAGGGTGACCGCCGAGGTCGAGCGCGCCGCGGAACTCGCCCTCGCGTCGAGGGAGACGGCGGCGCCCGATCCGGCATCGGCCGAGTACGCCGGGATCAGCGCGGGCGTCCGCCAGCCCGGGCTCGCCGCGAGGTTGGCCGGGCTCTGAACGGCGCTGGTACGTTTCTTCCGCTGGACAGCGGGTGATTCTGGCGGAAGGAACGGATGGGACGGCCGGCGAACGCGATCGGGATCGCAGAGGCGTACCAGTTCGTCGATCCGGCGACGGGCGCGTTGCGGGGCTGCGCTCTGGTGGGCGCCGACGTCGAGGCGGTGGCGCCGGGGGTGGCCACGACCGTCGAGGCCGGACGCCGGCTGGCGGAACGTCGCCGGCAGCTCGCGGCCGCGGCGTCGGAGCGAGGGCTCGCGCTCGTCGCGGCGGGGCTGCACCCCATGGCCTCGGCCGCGACGCCCTGCACGGATCCCGAGGCGGGCGGGGGGCTGGACCTCCACGCGGGGACGGCCGATCCCGAGACGGCCCGCGGCGAGGACTTCCGCGCGAAGCCGGACGTGGACGCCGGGGCGCTCCCCGCCGGTGAGATCCCCGCCGCTGCGGACGCGCGCGCCGGGTCGATCCATGGTGCGACTGTCCAGGAAGGGACGGTCCCGGCCGGGCTGATCCCCTTCGGCCCGGTCCCGGCGGTTTCCGGCTTCGAGGTTCGCGTCCGCGTCTCGGTCCCGGGGCCGGAGGCCGTCGTCCGCGCGATGATGGGCGCGGCGCCGTACACGCCTCTCCTCCTCGCCCTCTCCGCGAGTTCACCCTTCCACGGCGGCAGGGACACGGGGTACGCGAGCTACCGCGCGGTGCTCCGTGGCGCATCGCCGCGGTCGGGCCCGCCGCCGCCGATCGCGACGGCGACCGAGCTCATTCGCCTGGCCGAGATCCTCGGCGGCCGTCCGCGGGCGCGTGGGTTCAGGGTCGCGTGGGACCTCTGCCCCGACCTGCGGGGCTCGGCGCTGGAGTATCGGTTCCTGGACTGCGGGCCCTGGCTGACGACGACGGTGCTGCTGGCCGCGCTGGCGAGGGCGCTGACCGCGATGTTCATGGACCGTCCGGCGCCGCAGTCGACGGGGATCGAGCTCCAGCTCCAGAGCGAGAACCGCTGGCGAGCCGCGAAGTACGGCCTGGACGCGGAGTTCTATCGGCTGGACCCCCTGACCGGGGACCGGTGGCCGGCTCGCGAAGCGCTCCGCGCACTGATCGAACGGCTCGCGCCCGTCATGGAACGGCTGGGCGACGGCGCCGTCCTGGACACGGTGGACGAGGTCCTGGCCAGAGGGGCGCCGGCCGCCGTGATGCGGGCGCGGTACGCGCGGCTCGGCTCGCTGCCGGCGGTCGTACGGTGGCTCGCGGACGAGACCGTGGCCGGGTCCGGGTAGGCGAGGTCCGTGCCCCGGGCCGGGCTCAGATCCCGGTCGCGTCCGCGATCTCCAGGAACTGGGTCAGGATGCGGTGGGTCAGGCCCCAGATCGTGTAGTCGCGGTAGCGGAGCGAGGGGAACGCGCGTCGTCCGTCCTCGAGATCGACCAGGATCTCGCTGACCGCGCCGGGGTCGCGGAGCGCGGAGAGCGGGACCCAGATCGTGGCGTCGATCTCCCGTGAGATCGGGCGCGCATGCGTGTCGGGCGGAACGCCGACGACGAAGGGCGCGATGACGATCGACGGCAGGCGTGGGTTGCGGGGGTGCAGCTCGTCGAGCGCGCCGAGGAGCCCGCCGGTCCGGCTGAGCGGCACACCCGTCTCCTCGCCCGTCTCGCGGAACGCGGTCGCGACGAGGTCGGGGTCGTGCGGTTCCCGCTGGCCGCCGGGGAGCGCGATGTGTCCGGACCAGGGATCGCTCTCGTATTCGGCACGCTTGATGAGGAGCAGTTCGAGCTCCTCGCGGGGTCGGAGCACGAGGGCGACGCCGGCTTCTCGCGCGTTGGGCGGCCGTGGATGGCGGAACACGGGCCTCTGGCCGAGCGACCGACGGAGGAGGATCAGGCGGGGATCGTCCGGTACGTTCTCCATCTCGATCAAGTCTAGTCGGCTCCGGGGGCCGTCGCAACGAGGCGGCGGAGCATTCTTCCCGGTAACAGTGTACGGTACGGTGCGGGCGGGGTGGCGTCGGACCGTGCTCGCGAGCGGCCGCTTGCCGAGCTCCCCCTTTGCCCTTATTGATCTTTGAGTTACGCCGTACCCCGCCGCCGGGGTCCGGCCGTCGGTAGGGCACGTTCTCCTGGCAGTACGATTCATGTGGTATCCGCGTGTTCTCCTGCGCTGGGCGCCCCTCGCCTTGCTGGCGGCGGTCGCGTTGTACGGGTGCGGGTCGGGCGAGCCCGGAGACGTGCGGTTGAACGTGCAGGCGGGGTTGACCCGCGGCCGGGTGGCGGCGGAGCAGTGGATCGCGCAGGCGCGGGACGGCTCGCCGCCGCCGGCCGAGACGACGATCGCCGTCGGCTACCTCGAACGGCTCCGGCTCGGGCTGGGCAGCCCGTTCCGGCTCGTGGACCATGTGCTCCACGACCCGCGCCTGGCCGACACGACCCGGGTCCAGGCCGGGTGGGCGCTCCTCGCGCGGACGCTGGACGGGGACGCGTACCACATCGATCCCGTCGCGCTGGACCGGATCGGGCCCGAGGGCACGGGGTCCGGCGGCATCGGCCGTCAGCACCTGGAGCTGATCGAGGGCGCGGTCTCGGAAGCGCGGGACCCGCGCGGCGGCGAGCTCGCGGTCCGGCTGGCGTACGCGCTCGCCTCGGCCGAGGGGATCGTGGACCGGCGTGCGCCGTCGCTCGCGGCGCAGGCCGCGGCGCTCCTGCGGGACCGGGAGCTGGCGCGCCGGGATGCGCGGCGCCTGCTGCGCTCGGCCGAGTCCGGCGGCCACGATCCGCTCGCGTTGCTCAGCGAGTGGCGCGCCGAGCGACGGTTCGAGGTCGAACAGCCCCATCTCATGGCGCTGCCCCTGGAGACCGAGCGGGAGGCGCTCGAACTCGCGCCCCGGCTCGCGCACGCGCTCCGTTCGCTGGTCCCGCGCCTCGTCGGCGGCCGCCTCCCCGCCGCCCGCGCCCCGTCGAATCCGCTCCTCGGACTGGGCGCGGCTGCGCACCTCTCGGCGCTCGCGGACGCGCTGGACTCGCCGCCGCAGGCGCCGGTCGCGATCGCGGTCGGCCAGCACAGCCGTGTGCTCCTCTCGCCGCCGAACCTTTCGGTGGTGGACCGCGCGGCGAGGCAGCGGTTCATCGAGCGGGCGGTCAACGAGGAGCGGTTCGTGGCCGAGTACGCGGCGCTGGCCCGGAACGGCGATCGGTCCGGCGGCGAACTGGCCCGCGTCGCGCTCGCGACCGCGGTCGCGCTCCGCACGTACGCGCAGGAACAGGTCTGGTTCCCGGGCTTCGGCGGGCCGAGCACGCGCGAGCTGGAGGACCGGTTCGGGCTCGCCGCCGTCGAGTTCGAGGACACGCCGGCCGCGTGGCGGCCGTATTACCGACGCATGCTGGCCGAGGCGCTGACCGATCTGCAGCGCGTCCTCCCGTCGCTCGACCTGCGCGGCCTCGTCTTCCGGTTCGGCGAGAGCCGGACGAAGGCCGCGACGCTCGCGATCCACGACCCTCGCCAGCGCACGATCTACCTGCCGCCCGCGACGGGCGCGGGCACGATCGCGCACGAGGTCGCGCACGACCTGGACTGGCAGGTCGCGGTCCGGCGCTACCGGGTCCGGGGCGACTACGCATCGGACCGCGCGACACGGCAGGGGAACGACCCGCTCGCGCGATCGCTCCAGAGCCTGACGACGGCGACGCTCGTCCCGCCCGTGCCGGGCGACCCGACGCCGCCCGCGCACGCGAGCCGACCGGCGGAGGTCTTCGCCCGGAGCATGGACTGGTTCATCGTCGTCTCGCTCGCGCGGGAAGGCCGGATGAACGGGTATCTCTCCTCGGTCCAGGACGACCTGCTGACCGGGTACGGGACCGTCGCGCCGCCGGACATCACCGGGACCGCGGGGCTCGCGTTGATGCGGATCCTGGACGAGATCGCGCCCGTCTACCGTGAGACGCGGGAGTGGTTCCTCAGGAACTACGGCCCGAACCGCCCGCTGACGGCGTACGACCTGGTCCGGCAGGTCGTTGAGGCGTCGGCGGTCGAGGCCGTCGAGATCGAAGGCCAGGGCACGGACCTGCCGGTCGTCGCGGCCCGGCCGGACGGCGGCGTCGCGGTGCTCGACGCAGGCGGTCGGCCGAACGGGGACACGGCTGCGGGCGACGTCGGGCCGGAGCCCGGCGACACGGTCCGGGTCCCGCTCGCGGCGCCGGGCACGATGGTGCCGGCGCTCGGAGCGCTGGCGGAGGCGCGCGACGCGGCGCTCGCCGCGATCGACGCGTGGGCGTGCCAGCTCCCCGTCATCGCGTACGAGCCCCGGCTCGAGATCGCGCGCCGTCGCCTCGTCGCGGACGCGACCGCGGCCCGTGCGCGCGGGATCGTGCTCGACGCGGCGGCGCGGGTCGCCGGCGCCGACGGGATGCGATGGATGGCGAGGCGGCTCTACGGCGCGCCCTGGCCCCTCGTCGAGCCCGAGCCCGCGGCCGTGGAGCTGCTGGAGGAGTTCGCCCGCGAGGCGGAGCGGCTCGGCGAGGTCCAGCTCAGCCCCGAGACCGGACCGTTCCTCTGGGCGATGACGCCCCGCGCGTGCGGCGAGCGGGCCTCATTGGCCTTGCGGTGAGCGCCCGCGCTGCCGGCCTGGTGGGGACCACCGGTGCTGATGGCTTTGCGGTGAACCGCCGCGCCGCCGGCCCGGCGATGAGCGCCCGCCTGGACCGCGCCCGAGACGGCCGCTAGACGCCCGGGACGTTCGCGCCCCAGATGACCTTGTGGAGCTGGATCTGGTAACGGACCGGGAGTCGATCCTCGAGGATCCACTCGGCGAGGTCCTGGAAGTCGAGCGTGTCCCAGACGGGCGAGAAGAGGATGGCGCGGAGCGTGCCGGCGCGGACGCGCGCGTCGAGGCCGCGCTCGCGGATGACGTCTCGCGCCCACTCGTAGTCGGCCCGGTCCACGAGGACGAACTTGACCTCGTCGCGCTCGGTCAGGTGGTCGAGGTTCGACCAGAGGTTGCGCGCGACCTCGCCCGAGCCCGGACACTTCAGGTCCATGATCTTGTGGACGCGCGGGTCGAGCGGGCTCACGTCGACGGCGCCCGAGGTCTCGACCAGGACGGTGTAGCCTCGCTCGAGGAGGCGGTCGGCGAGGCGGAACGCGTTCCGGTGGATGAGCGGCTCGCCGCCGGTCAGTTCGACGACGGGCGTGCCGATCGCGTCGACGCGCGCGATGATCTCGTCGAGCGTGAGCTTCTCGCCGCCGTGGAAGGCGTACTCCGTGTCGCACCAGGTGCAGCGGAGCGGGCAGCCCGTCAGCCGGACGAAGGTGCACGGCACGCCGGCCCAGGTGCTCTCGCCCTGGATCGAGTGAAAGATCTCGGTGACTCTGAGGAACTCCGCCATACCTGATCCGCGTCCACGCCTCCGGGTCGGGGTCCTCCCGACATCCGCTTGCGCCGGGGCTGCGTCGGCCCAGGCTCGGGTCCAGCGTCGCGCCGGCCCATGCACCGGACCGGGGCCGCCCCGGCCCACGCTCCCTGCCGTGGGATGTGTGTGTCCGGGATGGTTACCCCTGACGCCCGTTCTCGCTCCGTCGGACGAGGAACCCGAGGGGCGATTCCCGTACCAGCGCGTCGATGATGAACTTGAGGTTGGCCGGCCGTTCGGCCATCCTGCGCATGAGGTACGGGTACCACGCCTCGCCGAAGGGGATGTAGACGCGCATGTTGTAGCCGTCCGCGACGAGCTGCTTCTGGAGGTCGCGGCGGACCCCGTAGAGCATCTGGAACTCGAAGGCGGAGGCGGGGATCGACCGTTCGCGTGCGAAGTCGCGCGTCGCGCGGATCATCGCCTCGTCGTGCGTCGCGATCCCGGGGTAGACGCCGCCGGTCAGGAGCAGCTTCATGAGGCGGACGAAGTTCGCGTCCACGTCGCGCTTGGCGGGGAACGCGACGCTGTCGGGCTCCTTGTAGGCGCCCTTGCAGAGGCGGACGCGGGCGCCGAGCTCGTTGAGCATGCGGACGTCCGCCTCGCTGCGGTAGAGGTACGACTGGATGACGACGCCGACGTTGGTGTACCCCTCGTCGCAGACGCGGCGGAAGAAGTCGAGGGTGCGCTGGGTGTAGGCGCTCGACTCCATGTCGAAGCGGACGAAGATCTCCTTCTCGCGGGCCCGGTCGAGGACCCGGCGGAGGTTCTGGAACAGGAACTCCTCGTCGATGTCCTGCCCCATCTGCGTCAGCTTGAGCGAGACGTTCGCGTCGAGCGACTCGGCCGCGATCCGGTCGAGGAGGTCGACGTAGACGGCGGCGGCGGCCTCGGCCTCCTCGCGGTTGCGGACCGACTCGCCGAGGTAGTCGAGCGTGACCTTCATGCCGTCGTCGTTCGCGGCCCTGGCGGCGGCGACGGCGTCCGTGATCGTCTCGCCGGCGACGAACCGGCGGGCGACGTCGCGGGCGAACGGCGCTTCGGTCGCGATGCGGCGAGCGAGTCGGCTCTCGCTGAAGAAAAGGATGGCGTCCCGGAGCATCAATCCTCCTCTTCGGCCCGGCGCCGTGCGATCGCCGCGTCCAGCTCGACCTTGATCTCGTAGAGCGAGAGGCCGAGCAGCTCCGTGATCGCCTCGTCCGGGGAAGAGCCGAAGGCGAGGTCGCCGGATTCGAGGTGGTCCATGATCCCGGCGCCGGTCGCGGCCCAACGGATGAAGACGAGGAAGGCGGCGAAGGGCCGATCCGGGTCGCCGGTCTCGTCGGTGTCGAAGCCGATGGTGTAGGGCTGACCGTCGCTGCCGGTGAAGGCGGGCGGCCGGTCGTGCTGGGCGATGTAGCCGCCCAGGTCGAGGTCGGGGATCGCGCCCTCGTCGGCCTCGGCGCCGGCCGCGGCAAGGAGGTCGAACTCCGGCTCGAGGAACTCCTCCGCGGCCGTGCGGAGCGCGCGCTCGGTGAGTTCGTCCAGGATGTCGAGTCCGTCCTCCATCTATGCCCTCCAGCGCCGCGCCGCCGTGGCGGCGGCGGCGGTATGTGACTGCCGTCCTGAAAATTACAAAGGGAGCGCGGGGGCGACAAGCGCGGTCCGCGCGGGGCGGTCGGGGCAGGGCGTCGGCCGGTTGGGGGCGGGGTGCGCGGGCGGTCGGGGCAGGGCGTCGGCTCGACGGCCGTGGCGCGGCGCGGGCGGCGACGCCCGACCGGGAGTGGTTGCTGTGGCCGGGGGAGCGGCGTATCCTGCCCCCGGACCCGAGTCGAGGAGGGGTGATGAAGGCTGCGATCTTCAGTGAATTCGGCGGGCCCGAGGTCGTGCGGATCGACGATGTCCCCCGCCCGGCCCCGGGTCCGGGCGAGGTCCTGGTCGAGGTCCGTGCCGCGGCGCTGAACCATCTGGACCTGTGGGTCCGGCGCGGGCTGCCGATCGAGACGACGATGCCGCACATCGGCGGCTCGGACGTCGCCGGCGTCGTCGCGGAGCTCGGCCCGGGCGTCGAGGGCCTCGAGCCGGGCGCGAGGGTCGTCGTCAACCCGTCGCTCTGGTGCGGCCGCTGCGAGTGGTGCAAGCTCGGGCAGGAGCCGATGTGCGTGCGCTACCGGATCCTGGGCGAGCACACGCAGGGCGGCTTCGCGGAGTACGTGGCGGTCCCGGCGGTGAACGTGTACCCGCTCTCGGACGAGGTGCCGTTCGAGCAGGCGGCCGCCGCGCCGCTCGTCTACCAGACGGCGTGGCGAGGGCTGATCAGCCGCGGGCGACTGCGCGCGGGCGAGGACGTGCTGGTGACCGGTGCGTCGGGCGGCGTCGCGACGGCGGCGATCCAGATCGCGAAATTCGCGGGCGCGCGGGTCTTCGCGGTCACGACCGGCGAGAACGTCGAGCGGGTCCGGGCGCTCGGCGCCGACGTCGTCTACGACCGCACCGCGGTCGACTACTCCCGCGAGGTCTGGCGCGAGACCGGGAAGCGAGGCGTGGACCTCGTCTTCGACTCGGTCGGCGAGGCGCTCTGGGAGGGGAACCTGCGCACGCTCGCACGAGGCGGCCGGCTCGTCACCTACGGCGGGACGACGGGCGCGCGGGTGGTGTCGGACGTGCGCCAGATCTTCTGGAAGCAGCTCGAGATCATCGGGACGACCATGGGGACGCGGCGCGAATTCGAGACGGTCATGGATCTCGTCTTCCGGGGTGAGCTGCGGCCCGTGATCGACGTCGTCTGGCCGCTCGAGCGGGCGCGCGACGCGCACGAGCGGCTGGAGGAGGGCGAGCAGTTCGGGAAGATCGTGCTCGTGCCGTGACCGGGTCGGATCAGGGGAGGCCAGCAACGCGGTGACGGGCCGGACTGGAACGGATCATGCCCTTCCTCGGGGCGATACACGTCGCCCGTAACGGAGGAACGGAAATGGACGTTCTGTTGATCATCGCGATCCTGCTGATCCTGCTCGCGCTCCTGGGGTTCGGCGGCATCTGGTCCGCGCTGCGGAGCGCGGCGTGGTTGATCCTCGTGATCGGGCTGGTGATCCTGGTCCTGTCATTCATATTCTAGCGCGCCCGTTCGGGGTCCGGCGTCGTCGGGACCGGGTCGCTGCGGTTCCCGCAGGCGATGGCCCGACCCGGAACGGACGCGCGACTCGCGGAGGAACGATGGCGGAGCGGCCGTCGATGGAGGGGGCACCGAAGGGGGCGCTCGAGCTGGAGGGAAGGGGAGAGGATCGTCGGCGTGGGGCCGGGCCGGAATCGAACGGACCGGAGCCGCGCGGGTCGGAGTTGGGTGACCTGGAGTCGGGCGGGCCCGGGATGCGTGGGACTGAGCCGGGTAGGTTGGCAACGGGTAGGTCGGAGACAGGCGGGTCGGACCTCGGCGGCTTGGAGGCGGGCGAATCCGAGCGGGGAGGGTTGGGCGGCGTGAGTTCGGGCGACGGAGGTGCGGGCCGTGGGGGCACGAGCGGCGTCGCTTCAGGGCCCGGTGCTCCTGGATCGGGCGTTTCCGGATCCGGCAGCGCGGTCCCCGGCAGCACGATCCTCCCGTGGGAGCGGACGGGCTCGGTCGCGGTCGCGGATTACCGGATCTTCCGGGTCCGGCGCGACGAGGTCGTCTCGCCCCGGACGGGGCGCACGTTCGACCGGCACATCCTGGAGTTCCCGGACTGGGTGAACGTCGTCCCGGTCACACGCGACGGGCTCCTGATCCTGGTCGAGCAGTACCGTCACGGCACGGGCGAGGTCACGCTCGAGTTCCCGGCCGGGATCGTGGATCCCGGCGAGGACCCGCGGGCAGCCGGGCTGCGCGAGTTGGAGGAGGAGACGGGGTACCGCGCGGCCTCGTGCGAGGTCCTCGGCGTGGTCGACGCGAACCCCGCGATCCAGGACAACCGCGTGCACGTGATCCTCGCAACGGATTGTGAACCCGTCGGCGCGCTGCGCCTGGACCCGGGCGAGGACATCGGCGTCCGGCTCGCCACGCACGAGGAGGTCCGGCGCTGGGTCGCCGAGGGCCGGATCCGGCACGCGATCGCGGTCCTGACCTGGTGTCTCTACGCGCTCCGGTAGGTACGGTCGAGGCGAGCCGGGCCGCCCTCAGCGCCGGGTCCAGCGATCGCTGTCGCGGACCCGGTACTTTTCGAGGACCGCCCGGAGCGCCGTGTCGAGGTCGATCCCCTGTTCGTTCGCGATCGTCAGGATGACGAAGAGGATGTCCGCGAGCTCGAGGGCCAGGTCCTGCTCCGGCTCGTCGGGCTTCTTGGGCTTGTGGCCGTACCGGTGGTTGAGCTCCCGGGCAAGCTCGCCGACCTCCTCGATGAGCCGCGCCAGGTTGGAGAGCGGCGGCCAGTAGCCTTCCTCGAACTGGGAGATCCAGTCGTCGACGGCGCGCTGTGCTTCACGGATCGTGAGTCCGTCCGGGCCGGGTCCGGTGGGGTCCTGGTGTTCCATGGGCGTGGAAGCTAGGGACCGGTGCGGGCGCGGTGCAAGCTCGTCAACTTGGCGCCGGGAGCCCCTCGCGTCGTACGTCCCCGCGCCGGGACGTTTCGGGGCCGCGGCCTCACCGGTCTGGGTCGCCTCCGGACGCCTCGCCTCGCGGCCGGGCCGTCTCCGGACCATCTCGCTCCAGCGCGCGCCGCATCGTACCTTGTCGCATCATGGTCTGGCCCTTCCTGCTCGCTCCGTGGGCGCTCCTTGTGCTCGGGCTCCCCTGGATCTTCCGTCGCCGGCCGCGGCTCGCGGATTTCTCGCCGCCGTCCGCGGCCCGTGCGCCGCGGGTCTCGGTCATCGTCCCCGCGCGGAACGAGGCGCACAACATCGCGGGGTGCGTGCGTTCGCTGCGCGGCTCGTCGTACCCGGACCTCGAGATCATCGTCGTGGACGACCGGAGCGAGGACGGCACGGGCGACATCGCGCGGGCGATGGTTGAGCAGCGGATCGAGGGGCTGACCGCGGTCGAAGGCCGGCCGCTCCCGCCCGGGTGGCTGGGCAAGCCGTGGGCGTGCTGGCAGGGGTACCTCGAGGCGGACGGCGAGCTGCTCCTCTTCGCGGATGCGGACACGCGCCACGAGCCCGGGCTCCTCGGCCACGCGGTCGGCGCGCTCCTGGCCCGCGACGCGGATCTGGTCACGGTCCTGCCGCGTCAGGTGCTGGCCAGCTTCTGGGAGCGGGTCATTATGCCGCATTTCCTGGTGATGATCCTGCTCCGTTACGGGAACGCGGAGCGGATCAGCCGGGCGCGCGACCCGCTGGACGCGATCGCGAACGGCCAGTTCATCCTCGTCCGTCGTTCGGCGTACGAGGCGGTCGGCGGTCACGAGGCGATCCGGGGCGAGGTCGTCGAGGACCAGAAGCTGGCGCAGCGCTTCGTCGAGGCCGGCCGGCGGATCCTGATGACGCACGCGGAAGATCTCATGTCGGTCCGGATGTACCGTTCCCTCCGCGAGATCGTGGAAGGGTGGACGAAGAACGTGGCGACGGGCGGGCGCCAGGCGGTCGCGCCGTGGTTGAGGCCCGCGCTGCCGTGGTTGATTGCGGCGTGGCTCGTCGTCATCTGGATCGTGCCGCCGGTCGTCTTCGTAGGCTCGGTCCTGGGCGCGTGGGGCGGCCCGGCGTCGTCGTGGAGCGCGGGCGCGACCGGCCTCTCGCTCCTCTTCTGGCTCATCGCGAACCTGCTGATCGGCGTCTCGCCGGGGCACACGCTCCTCTACCCGCTTGGCGCCGCGATGGCCGCCGCGATCTTCGTGCGGAGCGCGGTGCGGGGCGAACGGGTCGCGTGGAAGGGGAGGGTGTACGGCGCGAAGTGATGGGGTCGCAGTCAGCGGGGCGGGTGGGCCGAGCGAGCCGCCGCGGCGGTGGATGGCCGCGGCGGTCGCATCGTCCTCGGGTTCAGCCGACCGGCGCGGTGCCGGCGAACTCGACCTGGACCCGGTGCGGAATGATCCCCGCCTCGTAGCCGCGATCGAGGAAGAGCTGCACCGAACGGCGCCCGTCCTCGCCGTAGTCGAGCGTGCGCTGGTTCACGTACATCCCGACGAACTCGTCGGTCTGCGCGTCATCGAGCCCGCGGCTGTATTTCTTCGCGTACTCGAGCCCCGCAGCCCGGTTCTGTAGGCCGTAGGCGATCGACTCGCGGAGGAGCGTCGAGATCCGCTGGATCAGCTCATCGCCGAGGTCGCGACGGACCACGTTCCCGCCGAGGGGCATCGGGAGCCCGCCGGTCTGCTCGGCCCACCACTCGCCCGTGTCGATGACGAGGTGGAAGCCCTCGTCCTTGTACGTGAGCTGGCCCTCGTGGATGATCAGGCCCGCGTCGGCGTTCCCGGCCTTGACGAAGTCGAAGATCTCATCGAACGGCACCTCGACGGTCTCGACCTCGGGCTCGATCAGCTTGAGCGCGAGGTAGGCCGAGGTCATCCTGCCGGGGACGGCGACCTTCTTGCCGCGCAGATCGCTCACGCTCATCGGCTCGAGCGCGACGACGCGGGGGCCGTAGTGCCGGTCGCCCATCGAGGCGCCGTGGGGCAGGAGCACGTACCGGTCGGCCAAGTAGGCGTACGCGTGGATCGAGACGGCGGTGACCTCGAGCTCGCCGGCCAAGGCACGCCGGTTCAGCGTCTCGATGTCCTGGAGCTCATGGATGAACTCGATGTCGCCCGTGTCGACCTTCCCACTGGCCAGTCCGTAGAACATGAACGCGTCGTCGGAATCCGGCGAATGGGCGACGCGAATGATGCGTGACATGGCAATCCCTTCGAAGCTCGGTCGGGGTGATGAATCCGGCCGGGATCATAGGGGAGGCGGCCGGGCGTGTCAAACGCATGGCGTCGGACGGGACCGGCCGTACGAGGCGCGGGTACCAGATCCCACCATGGAAACGAGCCGCGTTTCTCTCACCCGAGCCGTCAAGGAGAAGGCCCGCGCCCTCGGCTTCGACCTGGTCGGGATCGCGCCGGTCCGGGAGAGCGAGCACGCCGGGTTCTACCGCCGCTGGATCGCCGACGGCCGGCACGGCGAGATGGCGTACCTCGCCCGGACCGACGCCGTCGAGCGGCGCCTCGACCCCCGGTCGGCGTGGCCGGCGCTCCGTTCCGCGATCGTCGTCGGTCTCGGTTACGATCCGGGTGATGGGCGCGAGGGCCCGGGCGCCCGCTCTGCATGTCCCCCGGTCGGCACTCCCGCCGGGGACCCGGCGCCCGCTCCACCCCCGGCGACGCACGGCGAACCCTCCCGCGGCGTGATCGCGCGTTACGCGCGCGGGCGAGACTACCACAAAGTCATCAAGAGGAAGCTGCTGTCGCTCCTGGAGTGGCTGGAGGACGAGGTCGGGCGGGAGCTGCCCGCGGCGAGGGCGTATGTGGACACCGGCCCGGTCCTCGAGCGCGAACTCGCCCGCCGCGCCGGACTCGGATGGTTCGGGCGGAGCACGATGCTGATCCACCCGCGGCGCGGCTCGTTCTTCTTCCTCGGCACGCTCCTGGTCGAGCTGGAGCTGGAATACGACGCGCCCTTCGAGGCCGACCGGTGCGGGAGCTGCTCGGCGTGCGTCGATGCGTGCCCGACCGGCGCGCTCCTCGGGCGCGACGACGAGGGGGCTCCGGTGATCGACGCCTCGCGTTGCATCTCCTATCTCACCATCGAGCTCCGGGCGCCGATCCCGAGAGAACTCCGGTCGCGGATCGGGAACCGCATCTTCGGGTGCGACATCTGCCAGGAGGTGTGCCCGTTCACACGCAAGTTCTCGGGGCCGACATCCGAACCGGCGTTCGCGGCGCGGGGGCCGGGGGAGCCGCCGCACGGCGTGGACGCGCTCCCGGGCGACGCGTGGCACCCGGGCACGGACTCGCCGTCGCTCGTGGATCTCATGACGATGGACGAGGCGGCGTGGGATGCATTCTCCCGGGGCTCGGCGATCCGGCGGGCAGGGCGGGCCGGGTTCCTGCGCAACGTCGCCGTCGCGCTGGGCAACTGGCTCGGCTCGGTGGAGGACCCGCCCGAGGAGGCGGTGGCGGCGCTCGTACGGGCGCTCGGGCATGAGGAGCCGTTGGTGAGAGGGCATGCGGCGTGGGCGCTGGGGAGGATCGGGACGGAGGAGGCGAGGAGCGCGTTGGCGAGTGCGCTCTCCGGTGAGCGGGACCCATGGGTTCGAGAGGAGCTGGGGCTGGCCATGGGGACCACATTCGATATTCCATCCAGACCTCCCGAGAAAGATCCTGATCCGAGCCGTGCGAGAAGGGGCTCGATCCGGACCCTGCGACAAGGATCCTGATCGAATCCTGCGAGAAGAATCTTGGACGGTGCCGGCGGAAGAGGTATATTGAGCGCGCTCGCCGGTGCATGTGCTCCTACGCCAGACCCCCATGGCCGACGATCGGACCCTCAGCCAGCTCCTGGAAGCTGCAGAGAGAGGCGACCAGGCGGCTTTTCGAGATCTCTCCTCCCTCCTCTACGACGAGCTGCGGCGTTTGGCGCGGTGCGTACGTGGCGGCGCATACCACACCCTCAACACGACCTCACTGGTCCACGAGGCCTACCTGAAGCTGGTCCCCGGTTCCGCCATCCCGGTCCGGGACCGGATCCACTTCTTCCGGATCGCCGGACGCGCGATGCGCCAGGTGCTGGTCGACGCCGCGCGTCGCCGGAGTTCCCGGGAGCGAGTGCAGCACCAGTTGGCGTTGGAGGCGGACTGGACGGAATCGGACCGGGTCTCTGCCGAGCTGCTGGACCTCGAGGACGCGCTCGTCGAACTCGAGGCGCTCAACCCGCGTCAGGCGCGGGTGGTGGAGTGCCGGTATTTCGCGGGGTTGTCCCATGAGGAGACGGCGGTCGCGCTCGGGGTGAGCGTACCGACGGTGAAGCGCGACTGGCGCGTGGCGCGGGCGTGGCTTGCGCAGGCGCTCGGGTCGGCGCCGCGCGCGCAAGGGTCGCGCGGGTCGGAAGGGGCGCCGGAGGGGGCGGAGGGATCGCGGGGCGCACGGGACACACGGAGGTCGCGGGAAGCCCAGGGAGCGCGGGGGCGGGGCGTGGAGGAACCGTGAGGACCGGGGACCCCGGGGAGCCGGGGCTATGCGTGACCCGATCCTGACGGAGGCGTACGCGCTCTTCGAGCGGGCGCTGGACCTTCCCGAGGCGGAGCGGACCGCCCTCCTCGACGAGGCCTGCCGCGACCGGCCCGAGTTGCGCGCCCGCGTGGAGACGCTCCTCGCCCTCGATGCGGCCGAGGAGACACCGCTCGATGCGGATCCTGCACGGCTCTGGTCGGTGCTCGTCGAGGAGGAGGATCCTGACCGGCGAGAGATCGGGCCGTACCGGATCGTGCGCGAGCTGGGGCGCGGGGGGATGGGCGTCGTCTACCTCGCGGAGCGGACGGACCCCGATCTACGCCAGCTCGTCGCGCTCAAGGTCATCGGGTCCCGGCCGGACGCGGCCGAGATGGCGGCCCGGATCCGGCGGGAGCGGCAGATCCTGGCTCGTCTGCGACATCCCCACATCGCGCAGCTCTACGAGGGCGGCGTCACCCCGGAGGGGCTGCCGTACATCGTCATGGAGTACGTGGAAGGCGAGCGGATCGACCGCTGGTGCGATGCGCGGCGCCTCTCGATCCACGACCGGCTCCGCCTCTTCCTCGGAGTCTGCGACGCGGTGCACTACGCGCAGCGGAACCTCGTCGTGCACCGGGATCTCAAGCCCGCCAACATCCTGGTCACCGCCGACGGGGTGGTGAAGCTCCTCGACTTCGGGATTGCGAAGGTCATCGAGGGCGACGAGGTGGCGCCGCTCGACGCGACGCGGACCGAGCTCCTCGCCTTCACCCCACGCTACGCGGCGCCGGAGCAGGTCCGGCGCGGCGCGATCAGTACGGCCACGGATGTGTACGCGCTCGGCGTCGTCCTCCACGAGCTCCTGAGCGGGGGGCGCCCCTTCCCCGAGACGGCGGATGCGTTCGAAGCGGCAAGGATGGTCCTCGAGCTCGACCCGGTGCCGCCGAGTCAGGCGGTCGGCGCCGGCGGCGCGGGGGCCGCGGAGGAGCGGGCCGCGGCGCGCGGGACCACCCGGGAGCGGCTGCGTCGCCAGTTGAAGGGCGAGCTCGACGCGATCGTGCTGAAGGCGCTGGAGAAGGAGCAAGAGGAACGGTACCCCTCGGCCGCTGCACTGATGGACGACATCTCGCGTCACCTCCGCCACGAGCCGATCGCCGCGCGCCCGGACAGCGCCGGGTACCGGCTGCGGAAGTTCGTGCGGCGGCGGCGAGGTCCGGTGGCCGCGGCCGCGCTGGTCGCCGCGCTCACGACTGGGTTCGTCACGGTGCACACGGAGCGGATCGCGCGCGAACGGGACCGCGCAGAGCTGGAGGCGCGGAAGGCGCAGGAGTCGCGCGACTTCCTAGTCGGGCTCTTCAACATGAACCTGCCTCACCGGCACCTGGGCGAGGAGCCAATGGCGAGCGACCTGCTCGAGTACGGCGCCGTGCGGGCGGACTCCCTCGTCGACCGCCCCGAGCTCCGCGCGCTCCTCCTCACCACGATCGGCGACATCTTCCGCGTCCTCGGCCGGTTCGACCGCGCGGAGTCGATGATCGATGCGTCGATCGCCGAATACCGGGCGCTCGGGACCGATACGGTCGGACTCGCGGACGCACTGTTGAGCAAAGGGCTCGTGTACAGCAACCGCGGAGAGTACGCGGCCGCGCTCGCGCCCATCCGCGAGGCTTTCGCGCTGAAGCGGCGATACCTGGGCCCCGAGCACCCGCAGCTGCTGGATCTCCTCAGCAATCTGGCCACCATCGAGTCCCACACCGGCGATCTCGATGAGGCGCTGCGGATGCAGCTCGACCTCCTCGCGCTCCGGCGGCGCGTCCTCGGCCCGGACCACGGCGGGGTGGGCGTTTCGCTCAACAACATCGCCGCGATCCATCGACGGGCCGGCCGGATCGACGAGGCCGAGCGCTACTTTCGACAGGCGCTGGAGCACCGACGGCGGATCGTACCGCGGGACCACCCGGATTACGCGCTCTCGCTCGCGAACCTGGGCGCGCTCCTGCGCGAGCGCGGCGATCTCGACGGGGCCGAGCCGCTCCTGCGCGAGGCGTTCGAGATCCGCAGCAGGATCCTGTCCCCTGACCACCCGAGTCTCGGCGTCACGCACTTCCAGCTCGGCCGGCTCTTTCAGTCGCAAGGAAGACTCGACTCGGCCGAGGTGCACTTCCGTGCCACGCTCGAGATCGACCGGAGCGCGTACGGCGCCGATCACCCCGAGGTCGCGTACGACGCCCTCCACCTCGCCCGCCTCCTGGTCCGCCGCGGCGACTGCGGGGGCGCGCGGGCCGCGTTCGACGAGGCGGTTCGGGTCTACGAGGGCGCGGGGTCCAGCGATGAGGCGGCGCTGGCCCGGGAGGAGCGGGCCAACGCCGAAGAGGTGTGGATGGGGAGTGGGACTTGTCGAGCCCCGCAGGTGGACCTCACGCCATCAGCGGCGGCCCCATCGTGGTGATCCCATACTTCTCGTGCAGCATCTCGAGCACCTCGACCGATGGCATCCCGCCGGGCGGTGTCAGCGCCGACATCTCCTCGAACATCACGCCGAACGCTCCGGGCATCGTCGCGATGAGGAGCCGGGCGTCGCGGTCGGTGAAGTTCTGGTAGGCGTGGACCACATTGCGCGGAGAGTAGACGAACCCGCCGGGACCGACGGTGTGGCGCACGCCATCGAGCTGGAAGACGATCTCCCCTTCGAGGACGTAGAACCATTCGTCCTCCCGCGAGTGCACGTGGAGCGGCGGGCCGGTCATCGGCGGGGCGACGAAGTGGAAGAGGCAGAACTGGCCGCCGCAGTCGTCGCCGCGGAGCTTCGCGAGCCCGGTCTCGCCAACGACGAGAAGGGGCTCAGGCGTGCGCCCTTCGTCCGGGCCGAGCACGAACGGGCCAGCCTTCTGTTCGCCAGGGGAGAGCGCCAGCGCTTCGGGGCGGTCGCAGCCGAAGAGCGCCGCGCCTACGAGAGTGGGGATGGTGACTTCCATGAATTTTCGGCGATGCATGGCGTTGCCTCCAGGGTGCGGGCGAGTGCCGTGGGAGCCCGCGGCATCGGATCGCGCGCCGCGGGCGTCGACGTGCCGGGAAGGCCGCAGGCGCCTCCCGGCGAGCCTCAGCGTTGCATCGGCGGCCCCAGGGTGGTGAGCCCGTACCTGGCGTCGATGGCGGCGAAGACCTCCGGTTCGGGGCTGCCGCCCGGGGGCGCGACGGCCGAGACCTCTTTGAAGAAGTTGCAGAAATCACCGGGTACGGTGACGATCAGGAGCCGGGCATCGCGGTCGGTGAAGTTCTGGTAGGCGTGCGGCACCCCGCGCCTCAGCCAGACCGATCCGCCCGGGCCGACGGTGACGCGCTCGCCATCGATCTCGAAGACGATCTCCCCCTCCAGTACGTAGAACCACTCGTCCTCTCGCGAGTGCACATGGAGAGGAGGGCCGGACATGGGGGGCGCGACCAGTTGGAAGGCGGCAAGGAGCCCGTTCGAGTCGGTCGTGTCCACCTTCACCAACGTCTCCTCGCCCACGATGTTCAGCGGCGAGGGGGTGCGGCCCTCGTCGGGGCCCAGCACGACCACGCGCGGCGGGGATCCCGGGGTGGCTACCGGGGGGCTCACTGTCGTCATGGCGGCCTCCTGCATCTAGGGATGGGTGAGAGCGGCGGCGCGGGCACGCGCCGCGGTGAGTACGGCATCCATGGCCGCGACCCCGGCCTCCCGCGCCTCCGACGCGGTGAGGTGTCCACGGTCGCGGAGCATCTGCCAGAAGGGGGCGCTGTAGATCGCCAGACAAGCCGCGATGAGACGGTCCCCCTCGTCTGCGGGGAGCCGAGCGAGGAGATCGGCCAGCGCCTCCCGGAAGGCGGCACGACCCTCCGCAGAGCCATGCGCCGGATAGCCCGTGTTCGCGGCGGAGGTGATCGAGGCGCGCGTCAGCTCGGAGTGCGCCTCGAACTGATCGTACAGGATGCGGAGCGCCGGGAGGATCTCCGCCTCCGTCCGGGGCCACCGGATCCCTGACACATCGCGGAGTCGCTCCCAGAGCGCCAGCGTGAGGTCCGCGCGCGTCGGGAAGTGACGATAGACGGTGCGCGCAGACACTCCGGCACGCGCGGCCACCGTCTCGTGAGAGAATGGAGTGGCGGGCTCCTCCTGCATCATGCGGAACGCCGCATCGAGGATCGCCTGGCGCGTCGCCTCGCGCAGCCGTTGGCCCGGAGATTTCGACGGTCGTTGCATCATGTCAGTATACTGACATCGTGTCAGTGTACTGTCAAGGGTGTTGATGGCGAGGGTCGGCGGGGGCGTGGACGAGGGCAGGCGAGGTTCTGGACGAGGGCCGGCGAGGGCGTGGAGTGGCAGGGGCGCGGGCGAGTGCAGCGGATGGGGCACCGGGCAGGGGCTGCGAAGGCGGCTGGCCGGATCGAGGCTCGGCGTTCGAGCCGGGTCGCCCCTGGCCGAACCGTGCCGGGGGCTGCATATTCTCGTGTCTACACAACTTCACCCAGATCTGCGGAACGGGTTCATGTTCAGGATCTCGCTGCTCTTTGCCGCTCTGTGCTGCGCGACGCCTGCCGCGGCCCAGCAGGAGGCCCTCTGGCTGCGCCACCCCGCCATCTCTCCGGATGGCTCGACGCTGGTCTTCACGTACCGGGGCGACCTCTACCGCGTCCCGGCCACGGGCGGTGTGGCGACGCGGTTGACCACGCACCCTGCGCACGACTTCATGCCGGTCTGGAGCCGGGACGGCCGTCAGATCGCGTTCGCGAGCGACCGGTACGGCAACTTCGACATCTTCGTCATGCCCGCGCAGGGCGGCGAGGCGAGGCGGCTGACGGTGCACAGCGCGGATGAGTACCCGTACGCCTTCTCGGCCGATGGCCGGAGCGTGATCTACGGCGCGGCGCGGCTGGACGCGGCGGAGAGCCGGGTCTTCCCGTCCGCGGCGCAGCCGGAGCTCTATCAGGTCTCCGTCGAAGGCGGGCGCCCGGTCCAGCTCCTGACCACGCCCGCGGAGGCGGTCGACGTGAGCCCGGACGGGCGCTTCCTCGTCTACGAGGACCGGAAGGGCCAGGAGAACGCGTGGCGCAAGCACCACACGTCCTCGGTCGCGCGGGATCTCTGGGTCTACGACGTCACCAGCGGCACGCACCGCAAGCTCACGACCTTCGCGGGCGAGGACCGCAATCCGGTCTTCGGTGACGACGGCTCCACGGTCTACTACCTGAGCGAGGAGAGCGGGTCGCTGAACGTGCACCGCATCCCGGCCTCGGGCGGCGCGTCGACGCAGCTCACGCACTTCGAGGGCGGGCCGGTCCGGTTCCTCAGCCGCGCCGATGACGGCACCCTCGCCTTCGCCCACGGCGGCCACCTCTACACGATGGCGCCGGACGGCGGGCCGCGCCGGGTCCCGGTCACGATCGTGAGCGACGCGGCGAGCAATCGCGAGCGCGTCGTCACCTTCAGCAGCGGCGTCCGCGAGGCGGTCCTCTCGCCGAACGGCAAGGAGGTCGCCTTCATCTACCGCGGCGACGTCTTCGTCGCCTCCGTGAGCGGCGGGACGACGAAGCAGATCACGC
>Ga0079224_100001666_pt1 | contig 26050 bp, 24 predicted proteins | sample Stecom2015_FD_80414 | JGI IMG/M metagenome (GOLD analysis project Ga0079224, IMG submission 80414) | Agricultural soil microbial communities from Utah to study Nitrogen management - Steer compost 2015 | ecosystem: Environmental > Terrestrial > Soil > Agricultural land | place: USA: Utah... | reverse complement strand
GCTCTGCGATCACCTCCGGCACGCTCCAGATCAGATCAGACAAGTCCCCCTGCTGGCGCATCTCGCCGTTCACTGTCAGCCAGATCCGTCCGCTGGCGAGATACCCACACTCGGCGGCGGGCGTGATCGCAGTGATCACGGCGGAGCGGTCGAACCCCTTGCTCGTATCCCAGGGCCGCCCTTTGTCGCGCGCCTCGAACTGCAGATCGCGCCGTGTGAGATCGTTGCCGACCGCATAGCCGTACACGTAATCGAGCGCCTTCTCGACCGATATGTTGCGGCCCGCCTTGCCGAGCGCCACGACCAACTCGATCTCATGGTGCAGGTTGTCGGTCCGCGGCGGGTATGGAATGGTCGTGCGGTTCGGGACGAGCGCATCGGCGGGTTTGGTGAAGAAGAACGGCGGCTCGCGCTCCGGATCATTGCCCATCTCGCGCGCGTGCGCTGCGTAGTTGCGGCCCACGCAATAGATCCGATGCACGGGATAGCGCTGCGAAGAGCCTTTGATTTCAACGGCGGGCTGGGCGTGCGGAGCGAAGATGAACGACATGGACGTTGATCCGTGATCGGCGTCGGGTCTGCAAGTTTGCATCTCTTGGGCGGCTTGCGGCATCAAGTTTTTCGCGGCCGTGGTCATCGCCGCCGCGCGGCCGCGTTTTGGGACGCCGACGACTTACCTGTCGACGCGAGCCGCCAGCCGAAGCGGTTTGGTGAGCAGCGGTCGGCGGTCAATCGGAAACGCGCTGCTTTCTCTTCAACTCGCCAACCGCCAGCCGCTTCCAATCCACTTCTCATACTCCCTCATGAAGCCCGCAAGGAACTCCCGAGTCTCAGCCTTGACCAGTCGCCCTTGGTCGTCGAACAGGCTCGCAGCCGCAGGAATATAGGCTTCCGGGTGCGGCATGGCGGCGAGATTCACCGCCAGCAACACCTGCCGCAAGTGATGGTTCGCCGCCATCGCGCCGAGCGCGCCGGGCGTCAAGCTGATCACCCCTGCCGGCTTGCCGCTCCAGGCGCTCTTCCCCCACGGACGCGAGCCCACGTCCAGGGCGTTCTTGAGCGCGCCGGGCATGCTGCGGTTGTACTCGGGCGTCACGAACAGGATCGCATCCGAGGCCAGCACCGCCTCTCTGAACCTCGTCCACGTCGGCGGCGGCGAGTCCGTCTCGAGGTCCTGGTTGTAGTGCGGCAGCTCGCCTATCTCGAGCTGAGTGAGCCGTAGCGAGGGCGGCGACAGATCGTGCAGCGCGCGCGCCAGCAGACGCGTGTACGCATCCTTGCGCAGGCTTCCCACAATGACTCCGATGTTCTTCTGCTGCATGTGTGCGGCTCCGCTGAAATCTCCGGGTGCAAGGCCTCACCTACGGCGCCTTGGCGTAGTGCTCATTGAGGAAGTCGCCGAGGACGCGGTTGTATGCGGCCGGGTTGTCCAGATTAGGCAAATGCGCAGCATCTGGAATAAGGGTATGCACGGCCGTGTCCAGCATATGCGTCAGCTGCAAACCGGCCGCACGGCGGGTCGGCAGGTCATCGGCGCCATTGACCACCAGCACGGGAGCCGCGATACGCGCCAGGTCCGACTGCGCCAGCGCAGCGTCGTCTCCCTCCGCAGCGATGAGCAGATCCGCCGCCGGATAGCGTGCGACGATGCTCTTCAGCAACTCTCGCCGCGTCGAATCCTGCGTGCATAGGCGCGTGAACGGATGGCGCAGCCATTCTCTGCGAAATGCTTCGACGCCCGCCGTTCGCACGAGCTCACGATAGCAATCCATCGGCAGCTCGGCAGACTCATCGGCAGCCAAGTTCGGTGGACCATCGAGGATCAGGCAGGCGATCCGCTCGGGTGAGCGCAACGCCGCCTGCAACGCCGCGCGCGCGCCTTGCGACATGCCGAGTATCGAGGCGCGCTCGACGCAGAGAACGTCCAGCAAGAACAGCAGGTCCTCAGCATCCCGTCCCATGCTCGGGGCGCCGATCGAGCGACCGAATCCACGGCGATCGAAAGCGATGACGCGATGAGCGCTGCTCAGCTCGGCGAACTGCGGCGTCCACATGTCCAGATCGAGAGCCCAGCCATGAACGAGCACCAGGGCGGGCCCGCACCCCACGCAGCGAATGCGCAGCTGCGCTCCCGCGACGTCGATGTACCGCTCCCCTTCACCCATGCGCCTCGCCGCGAATGTCAGCGCCGCCCCCACAGACGCTGCGTGGCGATGTCCGCTCCCTCCACGAGCGAGCGCAGCTTCAGGTAGGCGACGTCAGGGTCGACCGGGCCGAACCCGGCGAAAGTGCCGAAGCCGCAGTCGCTTCCCGCAATCACGCGCTCGCGGCCGAGCGCCTCGGCGTAACGACAGATGCGCTCCGCCACGAGCAGCGGGTGCTCGATGTAGTTGGTGGTCGTGCTCAGAACGCCGGGGATGATGATCTTGTCGTCGGGTATCGACTGCTCGCGGAATACGCTCCACTCGTGCGCGTGCCGCGGATTGGCGCCCTCGATCAGCAGGCCCTGCACGCGCGCTTTCACGATCACGGGCAGCAGCAGCTCGAGCGGCGCATCATGATGATGGGGTCCCTCGTAGTTTCCCCAGCACACGTGCATGCGCACGCGATCGGCGGGAATGTTGCGCAGCGCGTGGTTCAGCACTTCTATGTGCCGGGCGGCGCGCTGCAGGAACTCATCGATCGAGCGGTCGCGGTACATCGTGTGCCGCCCCATGGCGAGGTCCGGCGCATCGATCTGCAGCAGAAAGCCCGCTGCGACGATCGCTTCGTACTCGACGCGCATCGCTTCCGCCACGGCTTCCAGATAAGCGTCCGCGTCGCGGTAGAAGTCGTTCGGCTGGAACAGCGCAATCACGCCGGGAGAAGCCGCGTTGAGAAACGCTTCCGCGGGCTTCGCGGCCGCGACGGCGGCGCGCATGTGGTTCAGGTCGGCAGTCAGCGGCTCGCTGGTTTTGACGCGAATCTCTGCGACGCAGCGCGGCCGCGCGTACTTGGCAGTGGCGCCGGTCTGCGCCAGTCGCTGCAGGATGCGGGGGAACTCCACCAGGTCCTGCCCCGGCTCGCGCGGCGTATCGCCCTCGAAACCGGTGAGCCGCTCCTTGATGTAGGTGGCGTAGCTGATCTTGCTCATCTCGCCGTCGCTGACGACGTCCACGCCGACCTGCACCTGGCGCTGCACCACGTCCTTTACAGCGGCTGCGATCGTGGCGTCGGCCGCCGCCTCATCCAGCCGCTCGCCGCGGTCGCGTGCGAACAGGACGTCGGCGACCGCCTGCGAACGCGGCAGGCTGCCGACATGCGTCGTAAGGATCCGATCTGTGCTCGCTCTCAAGACGCCGCCCTACCGATACGAGTTGTTCGAAGTGTGGTCGCCGGCCAGCCAACGTTGCAGCTCGGCGTGTGCATCGGCGCGGCGCGCAGCGCTGATCTTCTCCACATCCGGATGATCTACCGTGAACTCGACGATCATGCCGTTCGGATCCACGGCGTACAAAGACCGGCAGTAGCCATGCTCCAGCACGAACGTGCGCGGCTCTTCGTACCCTGCCGCCCGCAAGCGTTGTTCGATGTCCTGCTGAACATCCGCATCCACCTTCAGCGCGATGTGATGGAACGGCGTCTCCGGCATGCTGGGCCCGAACAGCTCCTGGTCCTCTGCCCGGGCGAACTGGAAGAACGCGAGCGCGCCGCCGTCGCCGAGGCCGAAAAAGACATGGCAGTAGGTGCGCTCGGCGCCGAACAACACATCTGACTCGCACCAGGTTGCGAGCAGCGGCAGACCGATGAGGTCTTCATAGAACTGGCGGGTCGCCTCCAGATCTTTGGAGACGTACGCGGTGTGGTGCAGACGCGAAGGCAGCTTCTGTGCAGTAGCCATTTCGAATGCTCCTCAGAATCGATAGCTGAGGTCGACGCCCCAGCGGCGCGGCGGCGCCTTGAACACGAAGTTGTTGGTGTAGCCCGGATTAGGGAAGAACTGCGGCCCCGGCGACCACTCGGCGTTGTACTCCTCGTCCCTCAGGTTCTTGATCCACGCCGTAGCGGACCAGACATCTCCCTGCAAGCCGAAGCGCAAGTTGACGAGTTCGAGCGAATCGCGCTCGGTGAAGTTGTCCGGATAGAACCACGTCGGTCCGATCGCCTCGACGTCGGTGCGCACGAAAGCGCGGATCCCCGACTGGCTGATCCGCCGCCGATACTGCAGCCCCAGATTCACGGTGTACTCCGAAACCAGCGGCGCCTGGTTGCCGACGTCGCTGGCGGCGCGGTCCGATTCCTTGATCTCGCTGTCGGTGTAGCCCAGTCCCAAGTAGCCGTCGAGCCCGTCGGCGAGCAGCGCGCGCAGCTCCAGCTCGAACCCCTGGTAATCGACCCGACCCAGATTGCCGAGATTCTGGGTGCTCGTGTTGGGATCGAACACGAAGAAGTACGACCCCTCCGCACGCGTGTGGTACAGGCTGAGGTTCGCCGTCAAGCGGCGATCGAAGAACTGCGCCTTGGCGCCGACTTCGTAGGTATCCGCCGTTTCCTCGTCGAACAGATCGCCGACCCCAGCGATGCCCGCGGCGCCGACGCCGGTCTGGTTGAAGCCGCCGCTGCGAAAGCCGCGGCTATAGCCGAGATAGAACGTCGAGTCGTTGGTGGGCTTGTAGCGCAACGTGACTTTCGGCTGCAGCTCGTCCCAGGTTTCCTTTCTCACCTGGCCCGGGAAGGCGACGCCGACCAGCGGCGCGGGGATGAACTCCTGCGGCGTGCGTGTGGTGTTCTCGCGCTCGTCCTCGTCATAGCGCAGCGCCAGCGCCGCCTCCAGCTTGTCTGTGAGATCGAACTCCACGTCGGCGAACACGGCCCAGGCCAGGTTGTCCTGCTCATCCGCGAGGTAAGTGAATTGCGGTGCGAACAACGGCAGCGGCGAGCGTCGCACTTCGGGAACGACGCCCGTACCCAGATCGAAGACGTTGCCCGTGGAGATGAAGCGATCTGTCGCAATGGCGTACGCGCCGACGATCCAGCGCAGCGCCCCGTCGTCGCGCGAAGTGAATCTCAGCTCCTGGCTGACGGCCTCGACGTCCAGGAACTGATGCTGCGCCTGGTCCGCGCCGAAGAACCGGAACAGCACCGACTCTGGAATCGGCAGGAAATCGAACTGATCGCCCGTGAGAATCTCCTCCAGGCTGCTGTAGGCGGTGATCGATGTGAGCGTCCCGGCGCGGCTCGTGTAGTCGAGCTTGAGCGAGACATCGTGCATGTCGCGCTCGTTGACCCCGTGGTTGTTCACCCGCACGGGCAAACTCGTATCGTTCACGTCCTCGGTGATGTTGAAGTACAGCGCCTGCGTATCGACCTGCGAGGCCGAGAAGCGCAGATCGGCTCGAAAAGCTTCACTCGGCTCCCATACCAGTCGCAAACGCGCGGATACGTCGCGGAACGGATCGGCTTCCTCGCCGAGGTGGACGTTGTCGATGTAGCCGTCGGTATCGAAGTACGACAGCACAGCCCGATATTTCAGCTTGTCCGTCAGCGGCCCGCTCACCCCCGCGCGCGCTTTATAGCCAGGCCCGGAGTCGTAGCCGACCATCAGGTTGGTCTCGAACGAATCGCTCGGTTCGCGCGTGCGGACGATGATCGCGCCGCCGATCGCGTTGCGACCGTAGAGCGCACCCTGCGGTCCCTTGAGCACCTCGATGCTCTCGATGTCGATCAGCTCCTGGTTGAACTGCGAAGGATTGGCCATGAGCACGCCGTCGATCAGCACCGCGACGGACGGCTCGCTGTTGCGCGCCTGCGAGATGCCGCGCACGGTGACGAAGGACGTGCCCTGGTTCTGCGTCTGCACCAAGCTCATGTTGGGCGTGAGGGCGATGAAATCCTGCGGCCGCTCGATGCCGGCCGACGCGATTTCCGCCGCCGTGAAGACATTGATCGCCACGGGCACATCGAGCGACGCTTCATCGCGCTTGCGGGCGGTGACGACCACCTCCTCCAACGCGGCGAAACCGGTTTCGGCCGACGCCGCCAATTCGTAAGGCGTCGCTATCACGAGCGCGCCTGCGCTCACGAGCATTGCTCGCCCTGTCGCATACATGTGAGATCTCCCTGAGATTTCGCGATTACACCTGTGGCGTCCTCTTTCCAAACCGCCCTGCCGCTCATTCTCGTTGCGCGACGGATGCGGCCGCTTCCTGCGGCCAGCCGATTCCGTCGCGCAACGACTGGCGGATCGCCGGGCCATGCTCATCGAGCAGCGGCGCACTGCGCACGCTCGCCGCCCGCGAGCCATCGAACTGCACAGCCGGCCTCACCGCACGGCGGGCGCCGTGCGCCTGCTCCACCGGCACGATCAGGCCGAGGTGCTCGACCTGAGGATCGCGCACGACTTCGTCGATCCGCTTGATCGGCGCGAACGGCACATCGTGCTCGCCAAGCCGCCGCGTCCAGTAGTCAAGAGGGCGACGGCGGAACACCGCATCGAGCGCGGCGCCGAGCGCCTCATAGTGCTGGATGCGAGTCTGGCGCTCGCCAAACCGTGCATCGCGCGCCAGCGCCTGATCGTCGAGCGCCGCGAGCAGGCCATCCCAGAATTTGTCGAGCGAGGAAAGATGGATCGCGACCAGTCCGCCGTCGGCGGTGCGCAGGATGTAAGCTTGCGCAAGGCGCGGGCGATCGCTCGAAGTGGGCGCCTCACCGAGCGCGAAGAACGCCGCAAACGGCTCGACGCTGAAGTGCGCCATCGCTTCCAGCATGGAGACTTCGACTACGCGCCCGCGACTGGTGGAGGCGCGCTCCACGAGGGCGCCGAGCACGCCGTACGCGGCGTACAGCCCCGTGATTGCATCGGCGAGCGCCGGCCCGAGGAAGCGCGGCCGCTCGCGATCGACAACCACGCTGAGAAAACCGCTCAGCGCTTGCGCCACCGAGTCGTAGCTCGGCCGCTCCGCGTACGGACCGCCCGAGCCGAAGCCGCTGATCGAGCAGTAGACGAGCCGCGGATTGATCTCACGCAGGCGGTCTGCGCCGGCGCCCAGGCGCTGCGCGGTTCCCGGTCGGAAGTTCTGTATGTAGACATCGGCGTCTGCGATCAGCCTGTCGAACAGCGCACGATCGCCAGCCGTCTGCATGTCGAGCGCCACGCTGCGCTTGTTGCGGTTGTACGCCTGGAAGTGCGGCGAGAACTGTCCGCCCTGATAGTTGCGGTACGGGTCGCCGCCCGGGCTCTCGACCTTCACCACGTCGGCGCCGAGGTCCGCCAGCATCATCCCGGCGCAGGGCCCGGTGATGAACGTGCCCTGCTCGACGATGCGTACGCCCGACAGAACGTTTTTCATGAGGCGTCCTGCTGATCGGTGCGCGTGAAACCGGCAGGCGCCGGTCCGTCGTACTCGATCGCCGCGGCGCCCGCATGCGAGAGCACGAAGCCGATCGGACGGCTCTGCTCCTCCAGCAGGTGTGCGATCAGGCTCGCGGTGCGCGCCAGGATCGGCGCGCCTTTGAGCGCGAGCTGCGGAAAGCCTGCGTCCAGCAACACCGCCGCAATGGCCGCGGACACATTCATCGCGAGCGGCTTGCCCGTGATCTGCGGCAGCACCCGCTCGATCGCGAGCGAGGCCTGCATGCAACGTCCCGCCACATCGACTTCGCGCGCAACCGCGAATAGACGCTGCGCGCGCGGGTCGGATTCCTTGTGTAACGGGTGGCCGTAGCCGGGAACCATCCGCCCGACGGCGCAACGTTCCTGCACCACCTCGCGCGCGGCCGCTTCGAGCGCCGCCCCGTCGGCGCGCTCGATGACTTCCTGCAGCAGACGCCCGGCGTTCTCCGCGGCGCCGAGGATCACCGACCCGCAACCCAGAATCCCTGCGGCCACTGCGCCCTGCAGCGCCTCCGGCGCCGCAGCCAACGTCATTCTGCTGGCCTGCACGCTCGGCGTGAGGCCGTGCTCGGCGATCGCCACCAGCACCGCGTCGAGCACGCGGCGCTGCGCTTCGCGAGGCATTTCGCCGGTGATCAGCAACCACACATGGTCGGTGAAGCTGATCCTGCCGATGAGCTCGGCGCACAGATCGCGTCCGCGCACCAGGACCGTCGCTTCGTTCGAAGCGCTGATCGCAGAACTGCGATGCGCCTGCGAGCCGATCTTCATGGCCGAGCCACCTTGCCCCGAGCTCATCGTGTTCGGGACTTGTTTTTCGTATAGCGAAATGCTATTCGATTTACGAATTATGCTGATCCTTGCCGCGCTGCGTTGTCAAGTTAACGAGCGATGCAGCGCCGCAAGCGCCGGCGTCTTTTCGGATAGCGAATGAATTGCGCATGAAAAACCGCCGCACGCAGGCCCGTCGCGAGACGATGGGCGGTCTCGCCAAGGGACTCGAAGTGATCCGGGCCTTCACTCGCGAATCGCCGGCGCTGACCTTGAGCGAGATCGCAGCGCATGCGCAGCTGCCGCCGGCGACCGCGAGACGCTGCCTGTTGACGCTTATCGAGCTCGGATACGTGATGCAATCCGGCCGCCAATTCCTGCTGCGGCCCAAGGTGCTCGAGCTCGGCGCTGCGTATCTGGACTCGATGAACGTGGAGTTGCTCACCCGCACGCATCTGGAGGATCTCGCACGGCGCACGGGCGACTCCGCCGCCCTGACAGTCCTCGACGGAAACGAAATCGTGTACTTGGCGCGCGCGTCGGTTCGTACGCTGATGCGCCTGGAGGCGCACGTGGGCAGCCGCCTGCCCGCATACCCGACATCCATGGGTCGCGTGCTGCTCGCCGGCATGAGCAACGAGCGCCTGGAGCGCTACTTCGAGGAAGTGACGCTGGTCGCGCTCACCGACCGAACCGTCACAGACCGCGCGAAGCTGATGAAACTGATCGAGGATTGCCGGCGATCAGGCTACGCCGCAGTGGAAGACGAGCTCGATTACGGCGTCGTCGCAGTCGCGGTCCCGGTGCTCGATGCAAGTCGACGCGTGGTGGCGGCGCTCAACAGTTCCAGTCACTCCAGGAAACTCACCAAGACGAAGCTCGTTCGCGAGCGGCTCGGCATGCTGCAGGACGCGAGCGCGCAGATCTCGCGTGAGCTGGAGCGCGTGCCGGGTCTCGCGCTCGGCGCGCAGATCTAGGGAAGCTCTGATCAACCTACCGCTCTGACGGTTCGGCCCAAAGAAATGCCCGCAATGCAAGGTGTTTCGAGCGGTTCGAGATCTCAAACGGAGTAACATCAGAGATTCTCTGGCGACTAGAGATTCGTTCTGATCCAGTATCCCGCGGCAATGCACACTCCGGCGACGACGATCGTCCAGCGCAGCACGGCGGGCTTCATTCTGCCGGCGAGGCGTCCGCCCAGCGCACCGCCCGCAAGAGCGCCAAGCGCCATCACCATCGCGGCCGGCCAGATCACCAGATCGGAAAAGAGGAAGAACACCGCGGCGGCGACGTTCACACTGAACGCCAGGACCTGCTTGAGCGCATTCAGGCGCGTCAGCGTGTCATCGATCGTGAGCCCGAGCACGGCCAGCAACAGCACACTCATGCCGGCGCTGAAGAAGCCGCCGTAGATCGACGCCGCGCCGACGGTCACAGCCGCAAGCGCGAGCGTATGCCGCTGACCGCCAAGGCTCGACATGCGCCTTGCGACCATGGCGCGCACCGGCTCTTGCACGGCGAGCAGCAGCGATGCGGCGAGAATCAGCCAGGGAACCAGCGCGGTGAACAACCGCTCTGCGGTGTTCACCAGGATCAGTCCACCGGTGAAGCCTCCGAGCGCCGCCACCGGCGCGAGCCGTCTCATGTACTTGTGCTGTCCGTCGAGATTGCGCATCTGGGCGATCGACGCGCCGAAATACCCGGGGCACAGCGCGACCGCATTGGTCACGTTGGCGGCGATCGGCGGCGCGCCCAGCGCGATCAGCACGGGGAAGCTGATCAACGTGCCGCCGCCCGCCAGAGCGTTGACGGCGCCTGCGGCGATCGCCGCGCAGCCGGCGATCAACAGATCCAGCAGACTCACCGTACAGGCGCCCGACGATCAGCTGCGCATTGGCCGTGCTTGGGCGCCGCGCTGCTCGCAGCGTTGCTTATCGAGGCTGCTCTTCGATGGAGGCTTCGCCATGACGCCGCGGTTCGGGCGTCTTCACCGGCTGACGGCGGAAGGCCGACGAATTCGCGATGCGACGAAATCGCTCCGCTCCCTGAGTCGATTGCGCTGTTCGCCACGGCCGCGCGCAATCAGCCCACGCTTCGACCGCCGAGGCCGGGCGATTGCGCCCGCTCCAGGCGTACGAGTTCGTCGAAGGAAGGGCCGGACGCATGGCGCTCGAGCCGGCGCGCCTCGGCGTCCAGCCGCTCGATCGCCGCGAGCCGGTCTTCGGCGCCCAGCCTGGCGCGCGCGACGGCGTCCTTCATCACGCGCAGCGTCTCGTCGTACACCTCGAGCGGAACCGGATAGGGATGGCCATCCTTGCCGCCATGCGCGAGCGAGAAGCGGGCCGGATCGCTGAAGCGCGACGGCGCGCCGTGCACCACTTCGGCGACGAACGCGAGCGCCGCGACCGTTCGCGCGCCGACTCCCGGGGTGAGCAGCAGCTCGGCGAAATCATGCGGACCTCGCTCGGCGGCCGCGGCCAGCGTTCCATGCAGACGACGCAACACGACGTCGCTGGCGCGCACGTCGTGACGCATCGGCAATGAAAGATGAGGTTGCGGCACGCCGTCCGACTGCACATCATCGAACAGATCGAGCGCCGGATGAGATCGCTCGCGCACTCGCCTCAATACGCCGACAATACGGTCCGGGCCGGCGTGCACGAGCTCGAGACCTGCACGCCGCGCCTGCCGGGCGCGCGCGTCCGCCAGGTTGACGATCGCGCCGCGATTTCTTCCTTCGATGGCGCTGTGCGGCGAATCGAAAAAGCTCTGCAAACCCTCCGAAGCCCAGTGATAGCGGCGCGCCTCCTTGCGCTGCGGGTTCATTCCCTGCTGAACGACGCACCACTTGCCCTCTGCGCTCAATATGAATGCGTGCAGATATAGATCGAAGCCGTCCTGCACGGCGGCGCTGTCCACCTTCGCGACCAGGCGACTGGCATGCGCATAGGCCTCGCCGTCGAGTCCCGTAGCCTCACCCACCGCAGCCAACTCCGCCGGCGTACGGCGCGACTGTGCGCCTCTTCCACCGCACACATAGATCCCAAGCTCATGCTGCAACGGAGCGAGGCCGCGCTTGAGCGCGCCGATTACGCTCGTGGTGACGCCCGAGGAATGCCAGTCCATGCCCATGACGGCGCCGAACGACTGGAACCAGAACGGATGCGCCAGGCGCCGCAGCAATTCGTCGCGACCGTAATGATGTACGACCGCTTCGACGATCACCCGGCCCAGAGCGGCCATACGCATCGAGAGCCACTTGGGAACGAAGCCGCGGTGCAGGGAAAGATCGGCGCTGCCAGTGCGTCGTGTCATGTGCAGCAGACGATATGTCAGAAGATGAGCCGATTCCAGCTTCCGTACGAATTGCGCGGCTGTCGGAACTGTTCGAGCGCGGAACGCACCGACTCATCGCTCGCAAGGTAAGCGCTTGTGTTGCAAGGCGGAGCGGTTCCGGCAAGCATCAGGAGGGGCGAGGCCCGCCGCGCCGCGACTTGGCGTCCTCATGCTCGTCCGACGCGTCCACGTCGCCAAGCGGTTCGGGCTTCGGCAGACGCCATCCGGCGCGGATCGCCATCACCCGCAACGCAAAGCAGAGCGCCGCGCCGACCAGCGCTGAAACCAACGGGGACAGGCCGAACACGTGGCCGAGCACCACAACCGCCGCACCGGCCAGCGCCGCAACGGCGTACAGGTCCGAGCGCAACACGATGGGTATCTGCGCGAGCAGAACGTCGCGCACTACTCCGCCGCCGATGCCGGTCAGCATCCCGAGCAAGGCCGCAATCACCGGGCTGATGTCGTACGCCAGCGCCTTCTGAGCTCCGGACACGGCGAACAGCGCCAGGCCCGCCGCGTCGAACATGCGCACCGGATTCGCCATGCGCTCGATTGCGCCGTGCCAGCGAAAGGCGATCGTCCCGGCGACCAGGCTGGCGGCGAAGTATCGCCAATCGCTGAGCGCGGCAGGCGGCGTGGCGCCGAGCAGCACGTCACGAGCAATTCCACCGCAGCATCCCGCCGCGAACGCCAGCACCAGAACGCCAAAGATGTCCAGGCGCCTGCGGGCGCCGGCCGTTCCGCCGGCGAGTGCGAAGACGAGCGTACCGGCAAGGTCGAGCGCGAGCACCAGCGGGTTCATGTGCGAGAGTTTACGCAAGTGCGCCTGGATGGCGTGACCATGCTCGCCGAGCAAGCGCTCAGCTCATCTGAAAATGGCCTGCTATCGCTGCGGGGTGGACCGGAATCCCCGTACGCGTCCGCCGCCGCAGGCCGTGCACCCGGCGACTCGACCTTGTCGCCCGCATACCCGATTGCGGCGCCAGATCGACAAGACGGACTTGCGGGCGCCGGAATCATTGTGCGCCCGATGCGCGTTATCGGCGAGGAGGCGACCACGACGGAAGCGATGGCCAGGCAAGAACGGCGTCCACGCCGGAAATCCGATCACGCAACGCGTGCGGCGCAAGCAACGAGCGACCCGCCGCGCGAAGCCTCTCGAATTGTCGTTCATACGATCGGGCACTCGACCCGATCGCTCCGGGAGTTCATGGAGCTGCTCATCGCACATCGCATCACGACCTTACTCGACGTGCGCTCGGCGCCGCGCTCCAGAAGGAACCCGCAGTTCAATCGCGAAACCTTGCCGCAAGCGCTGGCCGCGGCCGGCGTCGAATACGTGCACGCGCGAGGCCTGGGAGGTTTCCGTCGCGCCGGCCCTGCATCACCGAATACGGGCTGGCGCAACACGTCATTCCGCGGATACGCCGATTACATGCAAACGGAAGAGTTCGTCGAGCGTTTGAACGAGTTGTTGCGTCGGGCGGCGTCGGAACGGGTCGTGCTGATGTGCGCCGAAGCCGTCCCGTGGCGTTGTCACCGCTCGCTGATTGCGGACGCCTTGGTCGTGCGCGGCGTCGAGGTTCGGGAGATCGTGGATGCAAAACGCACACAGGCGCACACGCTCACGCCCTTTGCACGAGTGGATGGCGAAAAGCTCACCTATCCGTCGGTGGAATGACGGCCGCGCCGTTCTCGGGCCTCCGCCGGTCTCCCGGCCGCACGGCGGCGCTCGAGCCGCGCTGCGTCTCGGCGTCGCATCGGAAAGTGACGCTGGCCCGCCAGCCGATTATGTGGTTCATTTCAGGGGCCCGCGCTGGACCCGCTTGCGGAGCATTAGTCCGGTCCCGAGCAGCCGATGTCTGCCGAACCTTCCTGAAACGACCACCACGGAAAATCAGGAGCACATCGATGGCGGCCGAGCCCACTGAACTTGAGCGGATTGCTCGCACCTCTCACAGTTCATCGGGCCCCACGTGGGCGAGCGCGCTGGGCGCAGTCATCGTCGTCATGGGAGTCCTGCTCACCGCCTCCCACGCAACGGAATGGATGAAGCATTCGGTGCTGACCAGCGTCGCACCTTCGGGAGAAGTCCCCGCTCCTTCCTGTCCGAAGGACGAGCTGGAAGAGGAAGGTCTCACCGTCGCGGAATGCGAATACATGGTGTCCCGCTTACAGGGGCTTCTTGCATCCACGCCGGCGTGGTTCCCCGGGCTGGTTGGGGCTCTGTCTGCGCTCGGGACGCTCGTTGCCTTCGCCACGATCTTCATCGGCGCCGCGCTGGTCAGCTTCCGGGCCTGGGCGCCGCGCGCTGCGGCGATTGCGCTCGCCGCACTGCTGCTGATCGATCTCGGAACGTTCACGGCCGCCCTGAACGCCGGCCCGATCATTCGGGATGTCTATCTTCGGGACGTGCTGCTGTGGACGGCGATACACGTCATCCTGCTGGCGGCGTCGATGGTCGGCATGCACAGCATGACGCGAGAGGTCTGGTCCGCGCGGCCCACGCGGGCCAGCTAGGCCACCGAGGAGGGCGGACAAATGCAAAGACAGGATTTCAGCATCGGAGCCATCCTGCTGCATTGGGTGCTGGCGGTCTCCATTTTCTTTCTGTTCGTCTCGAGCTGGTGGATGCTGGCTCTACCGCTGCCGTCGGCCGAGTTGCGGTTCCGCGAGTTCCCTTTCCAGCTGCACAAGAACATCGGCATGACCTTGGTGTTTCTGCTGCTGCTCCTGCTGTATCTGCGCCGCAAGGTGCGTCCCTCGCCCGAGCTGGAGGCGATGCCTGCGACCATGCGCCGATTCGTGGGCATAGATCACATAGCGCTCTATGTATTGATCATCGCGTGCTGTCTGAGCGGCTACCTGTCGTCTTCGTACAGCGGCTGGGGCACTACGTTGTGGTGGGCGATCGAGTTGCCGAACTGGGGACGTGAGGACGAAGACCTGAACATCTTCTACTCCGACGTCCACCTTTGGACCTGCTGGGCGCTGCTTGCATTCGTCGGCATGCACATCGCAGGGGCGCTCTATCATGCATTTCGCAATGATGGGGTCGTGCGCCGGATGCTTCGGTTGTAGTGAAACGGCGAACGCGGCGCACCGGGCGCCGCTCAGGCTACGGCGATGGTCCGACGTGAAGCGCCGTCACGCACCGCCAGCGATGGCTGGCGCATCCATGACATCCGACAGATCGTCGTCGCTGCGATGATGTGCGCCGCAGCTCACCCGTCTGCGCACGGCCGCCCGCATCATGTGTTCGGCGAGCAGGAGACGCGCGTGTCCCAAAACGACGTGCGTCGGCGTCATTTCACGTAAACGGGCCAGCAACGTGAGTCCCTCCGCCAGTCCCGCCGCGCTGCGCGTCAGACCCATGTAGCGCCAGAGCAGATCGCGCAACCGGCGGTCGAAAGCGGCGTCCGGCAGTTCGCTGCATTCTGCGCGCAATGCGGGCGCCGGTCCGGCATGGTGGCTTGGTGCGGCGTCCAGCGCCCGACCGAGGCGCTGGCCGAACACCACGGCCTCGAGCAGGGAATTGCTCGCCAACCGGTTCGCCCCGTGCAGACCCGTGCACGCCGCCTCGCCGACCGCCCAGAGCGCTGGCAGGCTCGTGCGGCCTTCGAGGTCCACGGCCACGCCGCCCATGTGGTAGTGGGCTGCCGGCGTCACCGGAATCGGCTCGCGCAGCGCATCGATCCCGTGCGCGCTGCACATTTGATACGCGGATGGAAATCCTGCAGCGATATCCGTTTCGGGCAGACGTGTAGCGTCCAGCCACACGCGCCCGCCCGCGCTCTGTACTGCATAGATCGCCCGCGCGACGACGTCGCGCGGCGCGAGGTCTCCGAGCAGATGGACGTCGCGCATGATCGATGCGCCGGCGTCGTCGATCAGCCGTGCGCCGGCGCCGCGCAGAGCCTCGGTGAGCAACGGCAGCGGACGCACATCCACATCGAGTGCAGTCGGATGAAACTGCACGTACTCGAGGTCCGCGCAACGCACGCCAGCGGCCAGCGCCATTGCCGGTCCGTCGCCGCACGCATCGATCGGGTTGGTGGTTCGGCTGTACAGACCGCCGACGCCCCCGGTTGCGATCACGACGTCTCGAGCCCGCACTTCAAGCAGTCGACCGTCCTCGGCCAGGGCGACGACGCCGCACACGCCGTTGCGGTTGTGCAGCAACGCGACAGCGCGCGTACGCGGGAGCATTTCCACATGCGACGCGGCGGCGATGTGGCTGCGCAGTGCACGCATGATCGCGGCGCCGGTGGCGTCGCCTCCCGCGTGCAGGACGCGCGCACAGCTATGTCCGCCCTCTTTGTGCAGCGACAGATCGCCGTTGCGTCTCGCAAACGGGACGCCGAGCGACTCGAGATAGCTCACCGCCTGTGGGGCTTCGGAACAAGCCAGCCTGGCGGCCGGATTGGAGGTCTGATGGCGGCCGACCGTGAGGGTGTCCTCGAGGTGTGAGGCCGGGGTGTCGCCCGGCCCGACGGCGGCGGCGATGCCTCCCTGCGCGTAGTCGCTGGCGGTTCGCGGCTCTTCGCCGCTGCCCGGCCAGAGGATACAGACACGACGTTGGCGCGCATTGAGCGCCGTAATCAGGGCCGCAGCCCCGGCGCCGACGATCAGGACATCAGTATCGAGGTGCGTCACGCCCGTGTGCATCAGGTCCGTCGCTGTCCGCTGACCTCCAGCATGCGCTGCACCGACCGACGCGCCGCGACGGCGACATCGGTTGGGATCTCGATCGCCGGCTCGAGTCGTTCGAGGCAGTCGCGAATGTTCGCCAGGGTGATCCTCTGCATGTGCGGACACAGATTGCAGGGCCGCACGAACTCCGTTTCCGGGAATTCGCTGCAGACGTTGTCGCTCATCGAGCACTCCGTGATCAGCACGGCGCGCGACGGTCGACGCTGACGCAGCACGTCGATCATGCCCGACGTGGATCCGACGTAGTCGGCTGCCTTCTGCACGTCTTCCGAACATTCTGGATGGGCGAGCACGAATGCGTCGGTCATGCGGCGGTATTCGCGCACTTCATCGCCGGTGAATCGTTCGTGAACCTCGCAGCGTCCGCGCCACGGGATGATGCGCACGTTCGTGCGCGACGCGACGTACGCCGAGAGATACTCATCGGGCAGCAGGATCACTTCCTCGGCCCCGAGGCTTTCCACGACCTGCACCGCGTTCGCCGACGTGCAGCAGACGTCGCAGGCGGCTTTCACGGCCGCACTCGTGTTCACGTAGCAGACCGCGGGCGCGCCGGGGTGCTGCTCACGCAGGGCGCGCACGTCTTCCGCCGTGATGGAATCCGCCAGCGAGCAGCCGGCCTGCGCGTCGGGCAGCAGCACCGTCCTGTCCGGCGCGAGAAGCTTGGCCGTTTCCGCCATGAAATGGACGCCGCACATCACAATGACGTCCGCGTCCGAGGCTTGCGCCCAGCGCGCGAGGGCGAGTGAATCGCCCTGAACGTCCGCCACGCCGTGGAAGATCTCTGCGCGCTGGTAGTTGTGCGCGAGCACGACCGCATTGCGCTTGCGCTTGAGCAACTCTATCTCGGCGACCAGCTCATAGTGTGCGTCCCATTCGGCGATCGGCATGAGCCGCGCCACGCGGCTGTAGCGGCGCTCGTGTTCCGCCGGATCGTAACCAGGGTGGGCGGAACTGATGGACGGCGTGGTCATCGGGCAGGTCACTCGGGACAATGGGAGAAGGGCGATGGACGCCAGTATTGCGGCGCAAAGCCTAGCAACGGCGCCTACGCCCGGGATTGATCCAGATCAACTCACAGGCGCGTTACGCACGTTATAAGATGCACCAGTTTCTTGGCAACGATCAATAATTGCGATGAGCTCACGCACCCGGCGTTTCCCCACGAATTGCGAGGCTCCAGGGCCGATCGCCTGTCGCTCCTGTGATCTTAACGAGGTGTGCCGGCTGAGCGGGCTGATCGCTCTCGAGCGCGGTCGCGTGCGCCAGCCGAGCGGCGCTCTACGCACCGTCGCACCGGGAGCGCCGCTGTTTCGCGCCGGGACGCCTGCACATTCTCTATATGCGGTCAGGCAAGGTCTACTCAAGACCGTGCGCGTCTCCCTGGAGGGGGACGAGCATGTGCTGGCGGTGCACACGCCGGGCGAGGTGCTCGGACTGGAGGCCTTCGGTCGAGGCGTGTACGCGTGCGACGCGATTGCGCTGCAATCGGTCGTGTGCTGTGAGCTGCCGTTGCCGCAGATCGCCGAACAGGGCGCTCGCGTGCGCGAGCTCGGCGCCGCGATCGTGCGTCTTCTGAGTCAAGCCGCCGAGCCGCGGTTGCACCTGGAGCGCGGCTCGGCGCGCCAGCGCGTCACGGCCTTCCTGCTCGACCTCGCGCAGCGGCTGGAGCGGCGAGGATTGGACGGGCGTCAGTTCGCCCTCGGCCTGAGCCGGCAGGAGATCGCCGATCTGCTCGACACCCGCATCGAGACCGTGAGCCGCACGATGCAGCAGATGAATCGCGAGCGCGCGATCCGGGTGCGCGGCGGCTCGGTAAGCCTGCTCTCGCTGGCGGACGCCGTCAGCGCTGGTTGACCTGGATCAAGACGAGATCGCGACGCCCACCGTAACGTCGCGGACATGACGCAAGACAAAGAATCGGGGCCGCGCGTCGAGCTCGTGTGCCCCGCAGGCACGCTGCCCGCGCTGCGCGCCGCCGTCGATCACGGCGCAGATGCGGTCTATATAGGCTTTCGGGGCGAGACGAACGCCCGCAATTTCCCGGGACTCAATTTCAGCGCGAAGGAAGCCGCCGAGGGGGTCGCGTACGCCCACGCGCGCAATGCCCGCGTGTTCGTTGCGCTGAATGTCTATCCCATGCAGAACACATGGGCGCAGGCGCTGTCCGCCGTCGACCAGGCGGCGGACATCGGCGCCGATGCGCTGATTCTGGCCGATCCCGGAGTGATGGAATACGCCGCGCGCCGCCATCCGCAGATGCGGCGGCATCTGAGCGTGCAGGGCTCGGCGACCAACTGGCGAGCAATCGAGTTCTACCGGCGCGAGTTCGACGTGCGCCGTGCGGTGCTGCCGCGGGTGCTCTCCTGCACTCAGGTCGAGCGACTGATTGCGCACACCACTGTCGAGATCGAAGTCTTTGGTTTCGGCAGCCTGTGCGTGATGGTGGAAGGGCGCTGCGCGCTCTCCTCCTACGCGACAGGCCACTCGCCCAACATGCAGGGCGTGTGCTCGCCAGCGCACGCCGTACGCTGGGAGGAAACCGCGCACGGGCGCGAGTCTCGCCTCAATGGCGTGCTGATCGATCGCTATGCCCCGGGCGAGCCCGCAGGCTATCCAACACTCTGCAAGGGACGATTTCGCGCGAACGAGGACGTCTTTCACGCGCTCGAGGAGCCGACCGCTCTCAACGCGCTCGATGTGCTGCCCCGCCTGGTCGCCGCGGGCGTCCGCGGCGTGAAGATCGAGGGTCGCCAGCGCTCGCCAGCCTACGTGGCTCAGGTGACCCGCCTCATGCGGCAGGCGCTCGACCGCTGTCTCGCAGCCGACGGAGGCGCCCCCTCCACAGATCTGATCGAATCGCTCGACCAGCTTGCCGAGGGACGCACGCACACCCTCGGCGCATACCATCGGCCCTGGCAATGAGAGCGCTGCGATGAGACTGGCGGTCGGCCCCATCCTGTACCTGTGGGAGCGCAGCGCCGCGCTCGAGTTTTATGAATCGCTGCGCGATGCGCCCGTCGACATCGTCTATCTCGGCGAAGTCGTATGCAGCAAGCGGCGCGTGCTGCAAAGAGAGGACTGGCCGGCGGTCGCACAAATGCTGCGAGCGGCCGGCAAGGAGGTCGTCGTTTCGACCCTGGCGTTGATCGAGGCCGAATCGGAGCTGGCGACGCTCGCACGACTGGTGGAGGAAGCGGAAGGCCTGGTCGAAGCGAACGACTATGCCTGCGTCGAATGCCTGGCTGGCCGGCCGTTCGTCGTTGGACCGCATCTGAATGTCTACAACGAAGCGACCTTGCAGATGCTGGCGCGCCGCGGCGCACGGCGCTGGGCGGCGCCCGTCGAGCTGTCGCTCGATCTGGTGACGACGCTCGCAGCGTCGCGGCCGCCCGGGCTCGAGGTCGAGATGTTCGCCTATGGTCGGCTGCCCCTCGCCTTCTCGGCGCGCTGCTTCACCGCGCGGGCGCATCGTCGACCGAAGGACGACTGTCAGTTCGTCTGCGGCGGCTACCCTGACGGCATCACTCTCTACTCGCGCGAGGACCAGCCGTTTCTCACGTTGAACGGCATACAGACGCAATCCGCAGCCGTACAGAACCTGCTGCCGCATATCGATGCGATTCGCGGCGCGGGCGTGGACGTGCTGCGGCTGTCCCCTCAGTCGCGCGACTTCCTGAGCGTCGTTCGAGCGTTTCGCGATGCGCTCGACGGGGCGTCCGTCACGCTCCCGGCGTCATTCCTGCCGGGCGATTATTGCGACGGTTACCTGGCCGGCGAAGCCGGGCTAGCTCAAACAGCGAGCGCGCGGCGCCCGCCGTCGCCAGAGTGACGCGCGCCAGCGGCGCAGGCAGCACCGCCTGCACATGGCCCGGCGCATCGTACTCCCAGCCATCCAGCAGATTCTTGAGATGAAGACCGGTTTCCGTTTCGCCTTCCACGACCAACCGGCGCTGAAAGAACAATGTATCGGGATCTTCCTTGCGCAGGGCGAGCGCCGCGAAATCGGCCAGCGCGCCGCGAATCGTGACGTGCGGATCGAGCGCCGAGGGCTTCAGTCCGGCCGATCCGATCTCGAAGGTGAACGAGGCCGGCACGTCGTCGAGCTGCAAGCGGAAGCGGCGGCCGGCAAGCTCGCCCAGTCGCTCGGTGAGCGCCTGCCCGCGCAGCAGATGGGTGACCGTCAGTGCGACGGCGTGCGCCGACAACGGCTCTGGGACAGCGCGCAACAGCGTGGAAAATACGGTGGAAGGATGCAGCACGAGATTCTCCTTGGAACGCGCACGCATTGTTGTCACGTCGCCGCGCGCGGCCGGTTGATACAGGTCAAATGGAGAGCACAATGAGCTACGCCAGCCTGCGCGAGCTGTTGGCGACCCTGGAGAGCCGCGGCGAACTCAAGCGCGTGCCGTTTCCGGTCGATCCGAAGCTGGAGATGACTGCGCTGTGCCAACGAAGCCTGCGGGCGGGTGGACCGGCGCTGTGGTTCGAGAAGGCGAGCGGCTACGACATGCCCGTGCTCGGCAACCTGTTCGGGACGACCGCACGGGTTGCAACAGCGCTAGGCTACGAAAACGCCGCACAACTGCGCGAGCTCGGTGCGGTGCTGAGCTTTCTGAAAGAGCCGCAATGGCCGGACCGACCGGGCGAGATGTTCGCGCGGCTGCCCTCGTTCCTACCGCTGCTGAAGGCGACGCCGCGCCAGCGCAGCGGGCTCGAATGCTGCGACACCGTGCTGTGCGGTCCGGACGTGGACCTCACTCGCCTGCCGATCTGGACCTGCTGGCCCGAAGATGCAGGACCGCTCATCACCTGGGGACTGGCGATCACGCGCGGCGTGCGCAAGTCTCGCCAGAACGTTGCGCCCTATCGCCAGCAGCTCATCGGCCGCAACCGTGTGATCATGCGCTGGCTGGCGCACCGCGGCGGCGCGCTCGACTTTCACGACTGGCGTCAGGCCCACCCGGGCAAGCCCTTCCCGGTGGTCGTCGCGATCGGCGCCGACCCCGCGCTGCTGATTTCCGCCACGGCGCCGATTCCCGACAGCGTCTCCGAGTACCAGTTCGCCGGCTTCCTGCGCCGTCAGCGCAGCGAGGTGTACCGCACGAGCGTCGGTCTGGACGCGCCGGCCTACGCTGAGATCGTTCTGGAGGGCCATATTCAGCCGGGCGACGAGGCGCTCGAAGGACCATTCGGCGATCACACCGGGTACTACAACAGCCAGGCGCATTTTCCCGTGTTCACGGTGGAACGCATGAGCCTGCGGCGCGACGCCTTCTATCACGGCGGCTACATGGGCCGCTCGCCCTGGGACGAGCCCTCGATGCTGGCCATGGCGCTCAACGAAATGTTCTTGCCGATGCTCAAGCGGAGCTTCCCCGAGATCGTCGATTTCTACCTGCCGCCGGAAGCCTGCTCGTACCGCGTCGCCGTAGTGAGCATTCGCAAAACGTATCCGGGCCACGCGCGGCAGATCATGCAAGCCGTATGGTCCTATTTGCGGCAGTTCCTCTATACGAAATTCGTCATCGTCACGGACGACGACATCGACGTGCGCAATTGGCAGGAGGTGATCTGGGCGATCTCTACGCGGGTCGACCCGGCGCGCGACTCGCACCTCGTGCGGCGCACGCCCATCGACTATCTGGACTTTGCGAGCCCGATCGCCGGGCTCGGCTCCAAGCTCGGCATCGACGCCACCAACAAATGGCCGGCGGAGACGCGACGGCGCTGGGGCAAGCCGCTGACCATGACGCCCGAAGTCATCAAGCGCACCGATGGGATGTGGGAGCTGCTGCAGATCGACCGCAGCGCGGCCCTTGCAGTCGCCGCACGAGATTGATACACGTCAATGCGGCGGTGTCGCCCGCAAGATGTAATGCCCGTATGCGCAATTCTTCCCCCGCTCGTCGCAGCGTCCCCACGCCGTCCAGCCAGTCCTCCTTCACGCTCGACGAACTGCTCGCCTGCGGGGAAGGCGCCCTGTTCGGGCCGAATACTCCGCGGCTGCCTGTCGGACAAATGCGGATGGTGGACCGGATCACCTGGATCTCGGCGGAGGGCGGCGCGCATGGCCAGGGCGAAGTGCGCGCCGAGCTCGACATCAATCCCTCGCTGTGGTTCTTCGAGTGCCATTTCCGCGGGGACCCGGTCATGCCGGGCTGCCTCGGACTCGATGCGATGTGGCAGCTCGTCGGCTTCTTTCTCGCGTGGAGCGGTTACCGCGGCCTTGGCCGCGCCTTAGGCGTGGACGAGGTGCGTTTTTTCGGCCAGGTGCTGCCGCACGTGCGACGAGTGACTTATCAGATCGACATCAAACGCGTCATCGCGCGCAAGCTCGTCGTAGTGACGGGCGACGGCAGCCTGGCCGCCGACGGTGAGACGATCTACAGCGCGAAGGGGCTGCGAGTCGGCCTGTTCGAAGGCGTAGGCGCGAAGTCGAGCGCAGCACTGACTTCCGGGGCCGCCTGATGCGTCGCGTAGTCGTGACCGGCATGGGCGTCGTCTCGTGTCTCGGCAATGACGTGGACAGCGTCAGCCGATCGCTCGCCGAAGGACGATCCGGCATCCGCGCCATGCCGGAGTACGAAGAATTCGGCTTACGCACCCGGGTCGCAGGCGCTGCGCAGATCGACCTGGACAGTCATATCGATCGTCGCGATCGTCGGTTCATGGGCGATGCTGCAGCGTACGCCGCCGTGGCGCTCTCGCAGGCGATCGCCGACAGCGGCTTGAGCGAAGCGGAAGTGAGTCATCCGCGCACCGGCCTCATCGCCGGCACCGGCGGCGCCTCGCCGGCCAATGTCGTCGACGCCGCCGACACGGTGCGCTCCCGCGGCGTGCGCAAAGTCGGTCCGACGCGCGTCCCGCGCACGATGTGCAGCACCGTCGCCGCCTGTCTCGCGACGACCTTCCGCATCAAAGGCGTGAGCTACTCGATCACGTCCGCCTGCGCGACCAGCGCACACTGCATCGGCGCAGCGGCCGAGCAGATTCGCTGGGGCATGCAGGACATCATGTTCGCCGGCGGCGGCGAGGAGGAGCACTGGTCGCTGACGGCGCTCTTCGATGCGATGGGCGCGCTCTCGTCAGCGCACAACGACGCTCCGGAGCGCGCTTCGCGCCCGTATGATGCGAACCGCGACGGATTCGTGATCGCGAGCGGCGGCGGCATGCTGGTGCTCGAATCGTTGGAGCATGCACTAGCGCGCGGCGCGCGCATCTACGCCGAGCTGGTCGGCTACGGCGTGACGGCCGACGGCCAAGATATGGTGCAGCCCTCCGGAGAGGGTGCGGTGCGCTGCATGCGCCAGGCGCTCGCGCACGTATCCGAGCCGATCGATTATCTCAATACGCACGGCACATCGACGCCGCTCGGGGACGTGACCGAGCTAGAGGCGGTGCGGGAAGTCTTCGGCGCGCACATTCCGCTGATCTCCTCGACCAAGTCTCTCTCGGGTCACTCGCTCGGCGCGGCCGGCGTGCATGAAGCAATCTATTGCCTGCTCATGATGCGGGACGGCTTTCTGGCGGGATCCGCCAACATCGAGACGCTCGATCCGGCCTGCGCCGCATACCCAATCCTGCGTGCGCCGCGCGCCCAGCGCGTGGATCGCGTGATGTCCAACAGTTTCGGCTTCGGCGGCACTAACGCCACACTCGTGTTCCAACGTCACTGATCCCGTGCGCATGGCCGTGGCGGATCCGAACCTCCATGCCTGCTTTCTCGGCCCCTACGGCGAGAACGACACGCTGCTCGAACGATTGGTGGTCGAATTCCTGCGGGATCACGTCTACTGGCGGCGCAACTTCCATCCCGAGGATCCGCCGGCCATCCCGACGCGCGCGGCGATGCAGCCGGAATATCTCGCCTTCGAAGCCCGCATGCGCCGCGAGTTGCACTCGCTGTCAGCGGCGCTCAAGAGCTCCGTGCCCGTTCACAGCCCGCGCTACCTCGGTCACATGGTGTCGGACCTGCTGCTGCCGGGACTCACGGCGCAGATACTGACGCTCCCCTACAACCCGAACAACGTCACCGAGGAAGCCGCGCCCGTCACCGTCGACCTCGAGGTGCAGGTGGGATTGCAGCTGGCGCGGCTCATAGGCTATCCGCACGACCCGTCCCAACCCGACTGCGCCTTCGGACACCTGACCTCGGGCGGGACGCTGGCCAACATCCAGGCGCTGCGCCTCGCGCTCGCCATGAAGGCGTTTGCGGTGGCGCTGCGCGCAGCCAATCCGCCGGACTTCGAGCTTCCCGAGGACGACTGGGTCGCGTTCAATCTCGCGCCTGAGGCCGCGACGGCGCTCCTCGCGCGCTGGGAGCATTGGCTCTCGATGCTGGCGCCGCGCGAACGCCGCTACTGGCTGGCGGCGCTGGAGCGCGAGCGGCTCGAAACGCTCGGGCACGTCGCCTTTTTCGAGCGCCATCCGCACATCAAGGCGCCGCTCGTGGCCGCGCCGGCGAGTGCGCACTACTCCTGGCCGAAGGCTCTGAAACTCCTCGGCCTGGGGACGCAGCATTGCGCCACCGTGGCGCAACGCGATCTGCACCTGGATCTGGACGCACTCGATGAAGTGCTGGCCGGCGCGCTGGCGCGCCGCCAACCCGTGCTGATGGCCGTAGCCGTGCTCGGTACGACCGAGTTCGGCGCCATCGACCCTGTCGACGGCGTGGTCGCAGCGCGCGACCGATATGCGGCGGCCGGTCTCGGGTTCGCCGTTCACGTCGACGCCGCATGGGGCGGCTATCTCGCCACGCTGTTCCGGAATGCGGACGGCACGCTGCGCTCTCGGAAGGAGGTCGCCGCCGAATTCATTCATTTTCCTTCGGCTCGGGTCCACGCCGCGATTGCAGCGCTCGGGCAGACAGACTCCGTCACGATCGATCCACACAAGCTCGGCTACATTCCCTACGGGGCGGGCGCGTTCATCTGCCGGGATCACCGGCGCATGTCGCTGCTCGCCGTCGAGGCGGACTACGTATTCACGAAACCGGCCGCGCCGGACTATCTGAAGCGCTATCGGCAGATCGGACGTTACGTCCCGGAAGGATCGAAGCCCGGCGCGATGGCCGCCGCCGTCTACGTGACCCATCGCGTGCTGCCGCTCGATCATGAGAACTTCGGACGCCTGCCTGCACAGACGCTGCGCGGGATCGAAACGTTCGTCGCGCGCACCCGGCAGTTCGCGTCGGACTGCGAACAGTGGGTTCACGTGTGCGTTCCTTGTGAACCGGACTCGAACCTCGCCTGTCTGGCGCTCAATCCGGTCGGCAACAAGAGCATCGCGGCGGCGAACGACTTCGTGCACCGCCTGCACGCTGAACTCCGGATCGATCCGCACACGCCTTTGCAATTGCGCGAGTTCTTCGGCTCGACGACCACGCTGCGCATGGACGTGCTCGGCGCCGAGGGCGCCCGCCGCCTGCTCGAGGCGCTGCACCTCACGCCCTCCGCCATGGAAGACGAGGACGCGCCGCAGCAGTTGCTCGTATTGCGGCACACGATCATGAACCCGTTCCTCCTCGACGCGGAAAACGGCGTGGATTACATCGATCGCTACTTCGAGTTCCTCTCGCGCCGCATCAGAGTGTTGCTGTCCGGACCACTCTGACGGCGCGGACGCACAGCGTCTGCACGCCCCAGATTTGCAGCGACTGCCGATCTCACCACGCCTCCTGAGGCCGCGCTCCCGTCGACGGATGTCGGCGGTGTGTAGCAGCATAGCGTCTAGACGTAAGTTCCTACTTCGCGGACCGAAAAATTTCCTTGTAGCTCAGTGAGCTGATCAACTTTTGGGTGTCGGCTCAGTGTCTACACAGTGATCGCTTGCAGCAGCTGGAGCGCTCGGTGT
>Ga0079224_100001664_pt1 | contig 26065 bp, 22 predicted proteins | sample Stecom2015_FD_80414 | JGI IMG/M metagenome (GOLD analysis project Ga0079224, IMG submission 80414) | Agricultural soil microbial communities from Utah to study Nitrogen management - Steer compost 2015 | ecosystem: Environmental > Terrestrial > Soil > Agricultural land | place: USA: Utah... | reverse complement strand
TGTCCGACGAGGCCCGCGATGACGGACACCTGTCGCTGGCCGAGGTGGAACTACGCATCGACGAGATCGTCGCCCGTGCCCGCGCCGGCGACACCACCACCCTGACCCGCCTCGACGAGGCCGCCCACGACCTGGCCGCAGGTGTGTTCACCCTGGTCAGCGTGCTCGACCCCGAACGCGTCATCCTCGGCGGCTACTACGCCGAACTCGCGCCCTGGCTGCTGCCCGTGGTCAACGGCCTGCTCGACACGCGCGGCGTGGCGGTCGAGGAGCCCATCGCGGTGCCCTCCACCCTCGGCCTGGACGCCCCCGCGCTGGGTGCTGCCGCCCGCATCCTCGACGCCGTCGAGGAGGGCCGCCTCCCCGACGGCACCACCCCGACCCACGACCTCGCCGCGGCCGCCCGCGCCCCCCGCTGACCCGGCCCGCCCCCACGACCAGATTGGGACCCACCGTGACCGAACCCTTCCGCGATCCCTCCCTCAGCCCCCGCGAGCGGGTCCGCGACCTCGTGGCCCGGCTCACCACCGAGGAGAAGATCGGCCTGCTCCACCAGTACCAGCGGCCCGTGCCCCGCCTGGGCATCGGCCCGTTCCGCACCGGGACCGAGGCCCTGCACGGCCTGGCCTGGCTGGGCCCGGCCACCGTGTTCCCCCAGGCCATCGGCCTGGCCAGCACCTGGGACCCCGACCTGGTGCGCCGGGTGGGCGCGGCCACCGCCGCCGAAGTGCTCGCCTTCCACGCCAAGGACCCCGCCGGAGCGGGCCGCAACGTCTGGGCGCCGGTCGTCAACCCGCTGCGCGACCCCCGCTGGGGCCGCAACGAGGAGGGCTACTCCGAGGACCCCTGGCTCACCGGCGTCATGGCCGTCGCCTACGCCCGCGGCCTGGCCGGGGACACCCCCGACCGGCTGGACACCGCCCCCACCCTCAAGCACTTCCTCGCCTACAACAACGAGACCGACCGCTGCACCAGCTCCAGCCACCTGCCCCCGCGCGTACTGCACGAGTACGAACTCCCCGCGTTCCTGCCCGCGCTGCGCGACGGCTCCGCGGTCGCCGTCATGCCCTCCTACAACCTGGTCAACGGCCGCCCCGCGCACCTGAGCCCCCTCATCAACGAGGCGCTGCGCGCCGCCGCCCCCGACGAGCTGATGGTGGTCAGCGACGCCATGGCCCCCGGCAACCTCGTCGACCCGCAGCACTACCACGCCGACCACGCCACCGCCTACGCCCACGCCCTGCGCGCCGGGGTCGACAGCTTCACCCAGGACGACGACCGCGCCGAGGCCACCCTCGGCCACCTCCGCGACGCCCTGGCCCGCGGCCTGCTCACCGAGGCCGACCTGGACCGGGCCGTCACCCACATCCTGTCGGTGCGCACCCGCCTGGGCGAGTTCGACCCCGAACCGCCGCGCCGCACCGGCGCCGACGTCGTCAACTGCCCCGCCCACCAGGCGCTGGCACGCACCGCCGCCCGCCGCTCCATGGTGCTGCTCAAGAACGACGGCCTGCTGCCGCTGCGCGACCCGCGCCGCGTCGCCGTCATCGGCCAGCTCGCCGACACCCTCATGGAGGACTGGTACAGCGGCACCCTGCCCTACGCCGTCACCGCCCGGGCGGGACTGGCCGAACGCACCGAGACCGTGTTCTGCGAGGGCGTGGACCGCATCGCGCTGCGCACCGACGAGGGGTACCTGACCGCCGGCGCCGAGGGCACACCGCTGACGCTGACCCCCGCCCCCGGATTCGGACCCGTCGCCGAGTCCGCGGCCTTCGACCTGTTCGACTGGGGCGGGGCCTGGGCGCTGCGCGCGGTCGTCAACGGCCGCTACGTCTCCGAGACCGAGGACGGCCACCTCACCAACGACCAGCCCGGCCCCAACGGCTGGGAGGTGCGCCAGACCTTCCGCTGGCAGCCCGACCCCGGCGGCACCGGCGTGCTGCAGCACCTCGCCACCGGCCGCTACGTCGCCGTCGGCGAGGGCGGCGTGGTGACGCTGACCCCCGACGCCGACGCGGCCGCAGTGTTCACCGTGGACGTGCTGCGCTCGGGCGCGGCCGAGGCCGCCGCGGTCGCCGCCACCGCCGAGGTCGCGGTCGTGGTCGCCGGAGACCACCCGCTGGTCAACGGACGCGAGACCGAGGACCGCACCGACCTGGACCTGCCCGCCGCCCAGGAGGAGGTGCTGCGCGCGGTGCGCGCCGCCAACCCCGCCACCGTCCTGGTGCTCAGCAGCGGCTACCCCTTCGGAGTGGTCTGGGCCGACGAGCACGTCCCGGCGATCCTGTGGTCGGCGCACGGCGGACAGGAGTACGGGCGGGCACTGGCCGAGGTGCTCTTCGGCGACGCCGACCCGGCCGGGCGCCTCACCCAGACCTGGTACCGCTCCGCCGCCGAACTGCCCGACCTGTTCGACTACGACATCATCGCCAACGACGCCACCTACCTGTACTACCTGGGCTCGCCGCTGTACCCCTTCGGGCACGGGCTGAGCTACACCACCTTCGACTACGCCGACCCCCGGGTGCACGTGGACGGCGACCGGGTGGCGGTGGAGGTGAGCGTCGCCAACACCGGGGACCGCTTCGGCGAGGAGGTCGTGCAGTGCTACACCCACCAGCGGGTCTCCCGGGTCAAGCAGCCGCTGCGCAAACTCCAGGGGTTCGCCCGGGTGGCCCTGGAACCGGGGGAGACCCGGCGGGTGCGCGTGGAGTTCCCCGTCGCGGCGCTGGCGGTCTGGGACGTCACCCGATCCCGGTTCGTGGTGGAGGACGCGCCCCGCACCGTGCACCTGGGACGCTCCGCCAAGGACCTGCGGGTGTGCGCGCCGCTCCAGGTCCCGGGTGAGGCCATCGGGCCGCGCGCGGCCGCACGCATCCAGGCCGCCGACAACGACGAGTACCACGGGGTGGTGCTGTGCGCCGCGGCGAAAGAGAGCGGCGACGCGGTGCGCGCCACCGAGTCCGCGGCGTGGGTGGCCTTCCTCGACGTGGACTTCTCCGCGCGGCCCGAGCAGGCGGTGCTGTCGGTCAACGCCGCCGAGGCGGGACGGCTGACCCTGCGGGTGGACAACCCGATCGGCGGACCCGTGGTCGGCACCGCCGAGGTGGCGGCATCGGCTGACCGGTTCGACTTCACCGAGGTCCGCGTCCCGGTGGCCGGCCTGTCCCAGCGGCGCGACCTCTACGTGGTGTTCGAGACCGCCGGGACGGCCCTGGCCTGGGTCGACCTGTCCTGACAGGCGCGGGTGGGCGGCGTCGCGCGCAACGCCGCCCACCCCGGGTCACGCCGCGCCCATGCCCAGGCCCATCTTGGACCCCAGACCCATCTTGGACCCCAGGCCCATGCGGGAACCCGTCTTGGCTCCCATGCCCATGCGCGAGCCCATCGCCCGCATGAACCCCAGCTTCTGCTGGGTGGCCTTCTGCTGTTCGCCGTGTAGGGCGTTGAGCACCACCAGGGCGCCGGTCAGGGCGGGCACCGCCCACTGCGCGATCCGCAGCTTGCGCGAGGTGTCCTCCAGCGTCTCGGGGCTGTTCGCGGAGGACGCGCTGTCGAGCGGCTCGGGCGAGGTGGCGGCCTCCTCGGCGCGCCGTCCCAGCATCCGGGAGTAGGCGGTGGCGCCCAGCGCCGCGGCGGTCACCGCGGTCTTGGCGACGGTCGAGGCGCCCACGCCCTTCTGGTTCATCACCCGTTCCCGGTTGGCGCCCAGCAGTCCGGCGCCGCCGACCAGGTGCGCGCCGATCGCGGCGAGGTTGAGCGGGGCCCACTTGTCCCATCCCGCGCCGGAGATGCGGATCGACTCGTTGAGTCCTTTGGACTCCTGGTCCGCGGCCTTGTTCAGCCCGACCGCCCCCATGAGGGAACCGCCGAACCACGCGGCCAGGCCCAGGTCGTGCAGTCCGCGCACCACGGTGTTGCGCTGGGCCATCTGCATCATCTGCATCTGCATCGCAAGCGCCTCCAAAGGCGAGAAGCAGGGTCGAAGGTCGTGCGGCCCGCTAGCCGAGAAAGCCCAAAGCAATCACTGCTTCGTGTATGGACTTCCCTTCGCGGTCCCTTTGTCCGAGGGGTCTGCTTTGCTCGGGACAGCAGGGCAGGGGCGGCGCCGGTGCGGCCGTGGACGGTGGAGCGGACCTGGTCGGGTGCGCCGGGTGGTTGGTGTGGAGTCCTTCAGTGCGTGACTCCAGGCTTTCGGGGGCCCGGTGTCCATGGCCGAGGACGGTCCGCGGGCCGCGTCCCACCGCCAGTCCCCGGGGACCGCAGCCGCCCAGTGCCATGTCCTCGGCCCGCAGCCACCAGACCGGTCGGGACGGGAGGCTCGCACCGTCTCCACCGGTGGACCGAGTGGGCGTGGGGTGTGTGCGGTCCAGTGGCCGTGTTGCCATGTGGTGCTGATGCGCTATGAGGAGGACGGCACCCAGATCGACCGTCTGTTGCTGGAGGACGTCGACGTCGACGAGTACATCGCCCGCAAGGATGCGGCGCTCGCCATGGCCACCCCCTACCAGGAGTACCGGGCTAGGCTCGACGGATAGTGCTGGAACCAGAAGATCTCGGTAAACGCAAGAGTGACCTCGCACAGGAGTTGCGACGGCTGCGCAGGCAAGCTGGTCTCACGGGAGACCGGCTTGCCGCGCGTGCGGGTATGAGTCAGAGCAAGATCTCCAAGATCGAAACTGGCAAGATTCTGCCCTCGCTCCTCGACGTGGAGCGCCTCCTCCGCGCGCTCGGTGCCGAGCCGCGGGTCGTGGAGGAGCTGTCCGCACTCGCTCGCCGCGCCAACACCGACTACCAGGACTGGAAGGCATCCCTGCGCAGAGGCCTTCACCACAAGCAGCAGGAGCTTGCCACCCTGGAAGCCACTTCCTCGCGGTTCCGCTATTTCCTACCCGCGATGATCACCGGCCTGCTCCACACTCCCGAGTACGCCAGAGCCAGTCTCGCCACCACCCGGGGGGGACCATTCCAAGGCCATAGCCAGACGTCTCGATCGACAGGCGGTGCTTTATGAGGAGGACAAGCACTTCACCTTCATCCTGACCGAACAGGCCCTGCGATGGCCACTCTGCCGGGGGAAGGCCATGTCGGTTCAGATGGGGCGTCTTTCTTCTCTTTCGGAACTGCCGAATGTTCGTATCGGAGTCATTCCGCTCCGGTCGTCTCCGATCCCCGAAGGGCCGCTCACCACGTTCACGATCTACGACGACGCTTTGGCTACCGTAGAGATGTTCACCGGGGCCCTGCTGCTCCGTGACCCTCGTGACGTCCACTACTACCTGGAACTCTTCGCTTCCTTCGAGCGCGCAGCTCTCTTCGATGGCGCGGCTCGCGGCTTTATCGCGAATATCGCCGAGGACTTCCGCAACCAGTCTTGAATCCATTTTATTCCCTTTCGGGAATAGCGTTGATCTGCTGTGCTCCGTGGCTATCCTCATGGGTGTGTCAGTTTGCTGCTGCGGACAGACACGTGCCGTATTCCTGATTTCTTCTTGCTGCGGAAGGAAAAGATGGACGAGGAGATCTATCAGCCCCCCGAACTGGTCGAACTGGGAGACGCCCGTGAAGTGACGCTGGGAGCGGCGGACGACGACACCGCCGACATGAACACGGCCAAGTACTACTAGGCCGCTCTGTCCGCAGGAACCGCGGAACAGCCGTTTCGGCGACGTGGGTGAGCAAGCGGATCTCAGCCGCAGGACGGGGTGGGCCTCCCATGAGAGGCCCACCCTTCAAACCGAAGGAACGCGTCCATGGCGATACGGAAGTTCTTCATCGGGTCCGTGCGGAAAGCCGCCGGAAGGCGGCAAACCCACAGATCGGTACCACTGGCCGAGCAGCACACACTAACCCTGGTCGGTGAATGGCCGGAATCCAGGGTTCGACGGTTGCACGCTGAGGGACGCCACGTGACCCTGCTAGGGGAGTGCTTCGCCTCCGACCAAAATCTTGTAGACGCCCTGACCGATGACGCTTCCCTCCCCGAAGCCGCGGAGGCGTTGGCAAGACTGGCGGGCTCTTACAGCACTGTTGTCACCGACGGAGTAACCACAGCGGTCACAGGAGACATCGCGGGTCTGCACCGGATCTGGTTTCGCCGTGGTGAAAGAGAAGTCCAGTACGCGTCCAGCCCACTCCCACTGGCTGCCATGAATGGGTACCGCCTGGATCAGGAGGCACTGGCCGCCCACTTGTTCTGCGCCAAGTTCAGTCCAAGCCTGGGCGGTGATTCGCTGTTCGACAGCGTCAGAGCGCTGGCACCAGATCAGATACTTCTCGTCCGGAACGGCACGGCAACGGTACTGCGACGCATGTTCCCGATCGAGCAGACGGGCTTCTTCGCCGCGAGCACAGCACTTCGTCATGCTCTGCAGGAGAGCGTGCACCACCGCACCACGAAAGCTGCCGCTGTTTCTGCAGACTTCTCCGGTGGTCTGGACTCCTCCACGCTGGCACTGCTCGCAGCTCAGCACCACCAGGAACCAATACAAGTGGTCACCTACGCCGACCCGTTCGCCCGCAACGACGACGACATCGTCCATGCGGCGCGTTTCGCAGGAATGGAGTCCTCTCTGAGACAGACCGTTGTCGAAGGAACCACGCAAACTCTGCCCTTCACCAACATGGCGGCAACGCCGTTCACAGAGGAACCCAGCCTCGACTCGGTCATCTACGCCCGTGACCGAGCCCGGCTTCTACCCGTCGTGGGCACCTCGGTGCACTTGACCGGAGACGGAGGCGACGTGGTGCTCGGAGCCCCTCTCACCTACCTTGCTGACCTGGCTCGTCCACGTCATCTGCTCCGCTTCCTCCGAGAGTCCGGGGCCTGGGCAAGACTTCGCCACCGGCTGGTACACCGTGTTGTGCAAGCCGCCGTGGACACCGCCCGCACAAGCTATTCCGCCACACTCACACACCTGGCCCACGAACTGGAGAGCAACGATCCCCCTGAATGGAGGCGTCACCCGGCTGTCGAACGCAACATCGTGTGGGCGTCCCTCTCCCGAGCGGCAGACTGGGGGACCCGTGCGGCGCGGACAGCCGTGGCAGAACGCCTCCGCCGCGCAGCCGAAACCGTGACAGGTATTGAAGGGGCCGACGCACACACACTACGCACGATCCATCGGCACACGGCTGCCTCCCGGTCCTTCATCGATATCGCCGAACACCTGGGTGTGCAGATCGCCATGCCCTTCTTCGACAACCAGGTCGTGGCAGCCTGCCTCAGCGTTCCTGCCACGCAACGGGCCTCGGTCGACCGGGTCAAACCTCTGCTCGGGGCAGCTATGACCGGTCTGCTTCCCCCTGAACTGTTCGAACGGCGAACCAAGGGCGACTACAGCGCCAGTGAGTACCACGGAATCCGCCGCAATGCGGCAGCGCTGCGCTCCTTACTCCGGGATTCCCGGCTCGGTGATCTCGGAATCATCGATCCTTCTTCGGTGCTGCGCGAACTGGAGGCCGCAGCCAGCGGTGCATACGCGGCGATGGCCTCCCTCGGGGAGGTGTTCGCCTTCGAGGTGTGGTTGCGCGGACTTGACCACCAACCCCGTGTGTCTTTCTCCCCATCGACGCTGCTGGAGGTGTGTTGATGACAGCTGTCAAGCCGGCCTCGAACGTGTGTTCCGTGGCTACCGACGACGGAGCGGTACTCCTGGACCTCGGCACCGGGAAGTTTTTCGGGCTCAATCCGACCGCTGCGGTGATCTGGGCCGAGCTCGCCACCGGCAAGGACATGGCCGCGCTTGTACCGGAGTTGGCGTCCAGATTCGAAGTTGGCGAGGAACGGATGAAAACCGATATTCGTGAGCTCGTTGAGGTTCTGCGCCGACACCGTCTCATCGACGAGAGAAGGACAGCCAAGTGAGCATGCACATGGCTCTGCCTCCTCCTCCCACCGTCCGGCTGAAAATCCGGCATCGTGCCGCGGGTCTGCTCGGCTTCGTATTGGCCCTGGTACTGCTCAGATTTCCCATAGGTCGTGCCGTGGTGGTTGTCACCCGAGTCAAAAATTGTGTGGCTTCCCCTGCCTCCCCGGATGAGGCCCTGACCGCGGTGGTTGCGGCCAGGAACGCGGCCCGCTGGTTTCCTGGCCGGGCGGCCTGTCTGGAGAATTCCCTGGCTGCCACATTCACTTCTCTTCTGCTGCGTCGCCGTCTCGACTGGTGTATCGGGGCGCGACTCATGCCCTACGCCGCGCACGCCTGGGTTGAAACCGGTAACCGACCTGTGGGGGAACCCCACACACCAGATCGCCCCTATCTACTGCTGCTTCGTGTATGACCCACCACACCTTCTTGGAAAGGCCTGCCATGTCCATCAGTCCGCCTATCGCTGCCGCTCTGGCCGCTGTCGACGAGGACTACTACACGCGCCGTCCCGACGGGAGCGTGCTCGCCCAGACCACGTCGGCGCGGACGATCGCGCGCATGCTGGACGCACTCGACGTCCGCCCCGGACACCGGGTGCTGGAGATCGGCACCGGGTCGGGATTCTCCGGTGCCCTGCTGCGGGAACTGGTCGGCGAAACGGGACAGGTCGTGTCGGTGGACGTGGTGGCGGACCTGGTCGACCGGGCTCGTGACCTGCACACCAAGCGCGGGCGCGAGGACATCGACGTGCTCCTCGGCGACGGACTCCTGGGAGCGCCCACCCGCGGCCCGTTCGACCGGATCGTCGCCTGGGCGAGCGCCGAACGCATCTTTCGGGCCTGGGTGGAGCAGAGTGTCGCGGGCGCGGTGCTGGTGGTCCCGGTCGAACTGACCGCGCGGGTGCGCACCACCGCGATCGTCCGCCTGCACACCACCCCTGGCGGCGACCCGGTCGCGGACAAGGTGTTCGCAGGCGGCTACGTGGAGATGCACTCCGAAGAACTCACCCAGTGGCTGGTGCCGCCCCGGGGCGTCGACGCGCTCGTCCACGACACGCAGGGGCAGCCGTGGTGGCTCTCCGCCGACTGGGCCGGACGGGACCGGGTTGCGGCCGAACACCTACTCGCTCTTCTCGGTACCGGGGCCGAAGCCCGTCCCCTGTTGGCCGAGGACGAGTCGGGGCAGGACTTCGTGGCGTTCCTGTACGCCACCCGCCCGGAGGAGTTCGGCGTGGTCGGCCTGGGACAGACCGGATGGCGGCTCGGCGTCACCAGCCCGTCCGGGGCCGCGCTGGTCACCAGACGCCAGGCCAGTGACGCCGTGTGCGCGGGAGAACAGACCGCGTTCGACCGTCTGTGTTCCTGGGTGGAGGAATGGAGGACAGCGGGTCGGCCCGGCTACGCGGACCTGCGCCCCGTGCTGTACCGGCAGGCCGACGGCTGGACCGTGCGCGCGGAGTTGGTCTGACCGTGGCAGCGGTCCTGCTCCGAGCGGGACCGCTGCCACTGCCGTCAGGCATTCAGTCTGTCCAGGGCGGCCTGAATCCGGTGCAGGGTGCGGTCACGACCGAGGACTTCCAGTGACTCGAACAGCGGCAGCCCGACGGTGCGGCCGGTCACGGCAACCCGTACCGGGGCCTGGGCCTTGCCGAGTTTGAGGCCGTGGCCCGCCCCGACCTCCTCCAACGCGCTCTTCAGCGAGGCGGCCTCCCAGGCCAGCGCCGGATCGGTGAAGCGGTCGAGCGTATCGGCGAGCACCGGTCGGGCGGTGTCGGACCGCATCGCCTTGGCCCAACTCTTCTCGTCCCGCACCGGTTGCTCCAGGAACAGGAAGTCGACGTAGGCGGCGATCTCACCGAGCACGGAGACACGGCTCTGCGCCAGCGGCGCCACCCGGGCGAAGGTGGCCGCGTCGTAGGCCTCCTTCGGCCAGGGCACGTTCTCGGCGTGCAGACTCGGGCATGGCGACGGGCGCGGACCGGGTTCACAGTTCGGCGCGCGGGCGCGTGGCCGGATCCTGCCAGTTTCCGCGATGGTCTGACGGCCCGGCCCGTGCTGTGGTGGGATACCGGTCGGCGAAGCCCAGCCCCGTAGCGGCGTGGCTGGGGTCGAGAGGAGGGGGCAGGTGCCGGGCGAGTACGAGCGCATCGCGTCGATCGACGATCCGTTCGCTCTGCTCCGGGCGGCGACCGAACGCCTTGCCCGGGCACAGCAGGAGGTGACCGATCTGGCTCGGTTGCGTCGCCGTGTGATTCAGGACCTGCACGCTCAGGGGTTGTCGTATGCCCAGATCGCCGAGCAGGCGGGGTTGAGTCGAGGGCGCATCCACCAGATCCGGCACACCGATCCGGCTTCGGAGGGGACGTTCCCCGCTCCTGTCCCGGAGTCTGGTGAGGCGGACGTGGACCGATCGGTCAGCCGTCGGTGATGGTGTCCCCAGCGCCCTTGGGACAGCTCAGGATGGCACTGGGGACAAGATCGCCCGCGATCCGGACGCTGGGGACAAGCCCGACGTGTGATCATGGCTCCAGGGACACGATCACGCCGGGTTGGCGGACCAAGTCCCGTGGGTAGTTGGCCACAGAGAGTGGGTGGAGAGTGAAGCCGACACCGCATCCGACCTTCGGCCTGCTCGCTGCGGCCCTGTCCGCATCGATCCTCGCCGTCGACCTCCCCTACTACGCCGTCGCGGCATCGGCGGCTCTGGTCGTTCTTATCGCCGTCTGGCTCGTGGTGGCGGTCCGCGACGCGAAGAAGAGAGCCCGCGGCGGCCCCCGCTAGCCGCCTCGCGGATCCCCGCGCCGCCGCTGCCGCGTTCCTTCCGGACAGTTCCCGGAGGATGGCGGGCGCCGCGTCGAGGCCGCCGGGGCCTCCGGGACTGTTCCGGGCCGAGATCCCCGGAACCGTCGCCTCGGACATGCGGGCTTCACCGCCGCAGACCAGGCCGCCTTCTCCCTGACCTCTCACCCACTCAGGTCGGAAACCAGCAGGTCCAGAGCGGACTCCTCGTGGACGGCCACTCCCAAGGAGTGCATGGCCGCCGCCAGTTCGGGGTCCCAGTCAGCCTCGCGGGCGGGACCGGAGAGCGGATTCAGCGGAGTCCTCCGCTGCCGGGCGCGGGTGACGTGCTCCTCGTAGTCACCGGCGCGCATCCGCCACGGTTGGACGTTGTAGCGGGCCACCAGGCGGTTCATCATCGCCACCCCGGGCCAGTCGAAGTCGCAGCGTCCGTGCAGCACCGCTCCGGCCGCGCAGAGCGCGTCCAGCAGGGTGAGAACCACCGTCGTGGCGTTGCCCGAGGTGCACACGACCGGTGCCGCGCAGCCGTGGTCTGCGGCGGCCTCCACGATCCGAGGATTCTCACAGACGTACACCACCGGATCGGTTCCGGGGAAGTCCCACCGCAGCCGACGGAGGTCCCGCAGGCTCAGATGGGTCTCGGCATGGTGTTCGGCCCGTTCGCGGAGTTGTCGGGCGAGCCAGTCCGGGCCGGCGGGGCGCAGACCGTACGTCAGCACGGTGCTGGACACGTTGTCCGTGCTCACCCCGGCCTCGGCCCACAGCCAGCGGCGTTGCGCGGCGTCGGCAGGCAGCGGAAGGTCCAGGGCCAGGGCGAGGGCACGCTGTACGGTCCGTGCCAGCAGCGAGGTGTCGTCGAGGCCGTGCGCGGTGCCGGTGACCCGCTCGGCGAGTTCGTGGCGTCCCACGGTCCCCGTGCCGTTCCCGGAGAGTGCGGGGATTCCCTCCAGCACGCGTACGGCCCGATCGACGAGGTCGGCTGCCTCCGTTGGGGTCAGACGGCCCAGGGTTCCCGACCGGAAGAGTTCGTCCAGCCACTGCTGCACCCAAGGGTCCGCCCCCAGGCGTGCGGCACTCGACTGGGCGGACTCGCGCAGATGCTGTCGCGCGTCTCTTTGATCGCGCAGCTCACGGGGGCGGTCGGTGATCGTGCCGCGTAGTTCGGCCACCACGTCCACCAGACCGCGCCGGGCGGCGCTGGCCCGCAGCCGGGCGTCGAGGTCCGCCAGGTCCACGGTCACGTTCTCGGCCGTGAGAGTGCGTCGCATCAGCAAGGACAGCGCCTCGCGTTCCTCCGGAGTCGTTCCGGGCACGCGCAGCCGTCCCCGCACCGCCAGCCCGTTGCGGCGCAGCCGGTCGTGCAGCAGGTCCCACAGCCGCGACAGTTGCGGCCGGTCGAGGTGGCGTCGGATCTGCGGGGGCAGACCGTCGGTCATGTGGAGACCAGCCTCCGTTCCCTGCCGTTCCAGGTGAAGTGGACGGTGGCGACCCCGCGCCGGGCCGGGTCGCGCAGGCACTCGTAGATGTGCAGGTCGGGGACGTTGGGAAAAGTGCCCCACAGGCGTTCGCTGGTGATGACGAAGTCGAGGTCGAAGTCGATGAGCAGCCCCAGCAGGCGGGCATGGGTGGGCTCGTCGACCTTGGCGAAGGCGTCGTCGAGCAGGATGAGCCGGGGGGCGTGCGGCGCGGTCTCGGCCAGCGAGGTGAAGTGCGACGCCGCCGCCGCGAACAGCAGCAGGTAGCTGATCACCCGCTGTTCCCCCTGGCTGAGCGCGATGCGGTGGTTGAACGCGCGGCGGCTCTTGCCGTCCGCGCCGAGTACGTAGGGGTGGAACTCGAACCAGGTGCGGTAGTCCAGGGCCGCCCGCAGGTGCACCCCGTATCCGGCGGTGGGATCGTCGCGGCGGATCGTCTCGATGTGCCGCCGCAGCGCGTCGCGCAGCCGTGCGGCGTCGTCCGGGTGGCGGGTGGCGGAGGTCTCGTCGAGCAGTGCGACGGCGAGTTGGACGTCGGGGGAGGCGCCAGGAGAGAGCTTCCACTCCACGGTGGCTCCCATACCGTGCGAGGAGCGCACGTCCTGCAGGGTCCGGTTCATCCGCTGCACCGCCTGGCGGGCCTGGAGCAGTTGGTGGGTCAGATGGTCACCCAGTTCGCCGAGCAGGTACCGCTGGAACACCTCCTGTTCCCGGGCGGAGACGCGGTCCCGGTCGGCCGCGAGGTTGGCTGCGAGCCGCTGTCCCACGGTCGCGATGTCGTGGGTTCCGGTGTCGTCGGCCAACTCCCACATCTGGATGTCGCCGTGCGCCAGGCGGAACGTGGCGTCATAACCGCCGGCGAGCCGGTCCTTGAGTTCGTTGCCCCGGTTGAGCAGCGTGTTCGCGGAGACGTCGGACTTGGGCGGGCCGAGTGCCGCGGCGACCTCGTCGGCGAGTCGTGCCAGTGCTGCGATGCGGTCGCGTACCGGCCCCTCCTGGGCGGCGTCGAACCGGTCGACCATGTCGGTCGCACCGGTGATGCCCGCGGCGGCGGCCAGGCCGGGCGAACCGAGGGGGCCGAGCAGGCGACCGGCCGCCTCGACGGTGGCCGCCTCCTGCTGCGCGCGGGCCTCGGTGGCGCGCCGGTGTTCGACCTCGGCGGCGATCCGGCGGTCGTGAAGGTCCTGGACGTGCCTGGTCAGCCGGGGCAGGCGCTGCTCGGCGGCACCGATGCGCCTGCGCAACTCGGCTTCCCGCTGCCGCAGCTCCTCCTCGCCCGCACCCAGGGAATCGCGGAGAACAGCGAGCTTCCGCTGTTCGGTGGTGAGGCGGTCGAACGCGGAGGTGTAGTCGTCCACGGCGTGCTGCACCGTCTCACCCGTTGCGGCCAGGGCGGAGCGGGACGCCTCGAACTTCTCGACCGCCCCGGCCAGGCGTTCCACGTCGTCGACGAAACGGGCCAGTGTCCCCTGGAATCTCTCCAGCGCCACAGCCAGGCGGTCCAGTCCGTCCGCCTCCTCGGGGAGCCGTTCAGAGCTCGCCTTGGCGCGCGCTCTGGCGTGTGCGGCGGTGGCCTCGGCCCGGGTGGTCTCAGCCCGGCGGCGGGCCGTGCGCAGCTTTTCGGCGGCTGTTGCGATGTCGTCCTCGGTGAGCCGGTGGGCCTCCCAGGCGCTGACGAACGCGCGGCTGGACGGCAGAGCGCCCAGCGCCCGCCGCAGTCCTTCCCGGCGTTCGTCGATCGCGGCCAACTGGTCGGCGAACGCCTCGGCTGCGGCCCGGGCCTCCTCCAGCCGCGCGGTGAGGTCGGCGATCCGGCGGCGGCGGGTTTCGGCGCGCACCCCCGCGCCGACGTACTCGGCCTGCTGTTTGCCGTGCGTCCCACGCAGCGGGCCCAGACGCCAGCGGCCGTCCAGAGCCACCCAGTGCTCAGCGGCCGTCTCGGTGTCGGCGAGCGCGATCGTGCGCAGCACGCCGGCGACGGCGGTCTCGGACACCGTTTCGGTGGCGACGGGGCGAAGCACGTCGGCGAGACTGGGACCGTCCACCGGCCGCCCCGGGACGGCGAGGAGATCGCGAGTGCGGGAGTCGCGCAGCCGCCCCGCCGGGTCCAACCACGCGGACAGCAGTCCGCTCGCCTGGAGAGCCGCTTCGAGCCCGGCGCGTTCGGCCGCGTCGAGGTGGTCGGCGAAGTCGACCAGCCGGTACAGCGCGGCCCCTGCGTCCTCGGGGCGTGGTGCCACGGCCCAGTCCGGGCGGGGTGGTTCCGGGTCGGCGCGCCGCTGCCACTCGGCGAGTTCCCGTTCCAGGTCGGCGGCCCGCTGCGCTGCCGCCTGACCTGCGGCGCCAACCCGGTCGCGTTCGGTGTCGAGCTCGGCCAGGCGCGGGGCCAGCAGGAGGCGGGCGGCCTCGGCGACCTGTTCGGGCGTTTCGGGGCCGGGGACGCGGTCGGCGACGCTGCCTTCGGTCTCTGCGCCGACCGCGGCGAGGGCCACGACGGGGCGGCTCTCCTGCGACGGGGTCTCGGGGAGCGCCGCGGCCCAGGAGCGGACGGCTTCGGCGTACCGCTCGGCGTGCTCCAGCAGCGCGGCGGCGTGTTCGGTGTGCCGTTCGTGGGCCCGCGCCAGTTCGTCCTCGCAGCGGTCGGCTTCGGCCTCGGCGCCACGGGCCACGTGCCAGGCCTGCTCGGCCCGTTGGAAGAGACTGCGGACGTCGGCGACGGTGCGGACGTGGTTGCGTCTGATCTGCTCCACACCGTGCAGCTTGGCGGCCGTGTCCCGCAGGTGTCCGGCCAGCCCGTCAGGCAGGGCGGCGAGCCGAGGACGGGCGATCTCGACCCGTTCGCCGTCGGGGGAAGTCAGCGGGGTGCTGGGGACGGCGGTGGACGTGTCGCGGACCGGTTGGGGGAGAGTGCCCAGCAGCGTCCCGTCGATGCCGCAGTGGTGCGCGGCGTCACGGAGGCCGCGCTGCCGGTCCCGGAGGTCGACAAGGGCCTTGGCGATCGTGGTGAATTCCTCGGTGAGCCGCTCCGCCTGACCGCGTTCGGTGGTGAGGGTGCGGTGCAGTCCCTGCCAGGTGTTCACCGCGCCGGTGTGCAGCGCCCGCACGGTTTCCTGCTTCTCGCGCAGGTCGCCGAGGGCCTGGTAGGCCGAACTGTTGACCAGGGTGGCCAGGTCGCCGCGGGCCGTTTCCAGTTGGGCGGCGACCGTTTCCGCCTCGGCCGCCGCCTCCCGTTCCCGCTCGACCAGTTCGGCGTGTTCGCGTTGCCGGTCTCCTGCCGCGCGCCGTCGCTGCGCCAGCTCCCCGAGGAAGCCGCGGACGTCGTCGACCCGCCCGCGCAGCACTCCGTGCAGGTAGCGGCGGTAGTCGCGGAGGAACTGTGCCACGGCCGTGGTGGTCTGCTCCAGCCGGGCCAGTTCGTCGCGGACGCTGTCCAGGTCGTTGAGGTTGCGGGCGACGGTGTCGATGATCTCGTCGTCGAGCGGGGGAAGGGATTCGTCGAGGATCTTGGTGAGTTCTCCGGCGAGCACCCGGTCGCCGACCGTCGGCTTGCGCAACTGGTAGAGCAGGTGCAGGAGATTGTGGTACTTGCCGCTGTCCTGCACACCGAACAGGCGGCGCATCACCTCGGCGCGGTAGGCGCTCGCCTGGGTGAAGTGGCAGCCCTCGCCGACGGTCTCCCGGAGTTCCCGGACGGTGGGCCTGCGGGTGCGGTCGTGCAGGGGCAGTCGGGGGCCGACGGGGATGTCGGTGATGAAGTACTCGGCGTCGGCGCGTTTCGCGCTCTGCGACGCGGTGATCGCTGCGCCGAGGGTCAGCAGGTGCTCCCGGCCCTCGGGGTCGGTGCGGTGGAACTCCACCCACAGGTAGCCGAGGCGGTTGACGCTGTCCCGGTAACCGTCGAGCATCAGCCACTTCAGCGTGGTCTTGCCGCTTCCGGTGGAGTCGATGGACCGGGTACGGCCGTCCAGCAGGAACGGCAGCAGCATCTCCAGCGCCTTGGACTTGCCCGCGCCGTTGGTGCCGCGCAGCAGCAGCCGTCCCGTGCCGAAGTGGAACACCTGGTCGTACTGCCACACGTTGTGGATACCGGCCCGGTGCAGGCGGAACCGGTGCGGGAAGCCGAGCGGGCGCGGGGCGGGCAGTGGGCGGACGGCTCCGGTGTCGCTCATCGGGCACCGCCTTTCGGGGAGGGGGTGGTGTGTCGGCGTGGCCGGTCGGTGCGGCCGGACGTGGTGGGGCGGTAGCGTGCCGCGGCGGCGAGGAGCACCCAGTGGCCTGCCTCGGGCCGGGGCGGTGGTGTGGCGAGCTGTCCGCGTGCGTTGCTCACGTCGGTGACCTGGCGGTTGGGGTGTTCCGCGGCGGTGTCCCGCTCGCGGGCGGCGCGTTCGGCCCGGGTGGGGGCCACGGGGGCCATGAGCCGCATGTCGCACAGCAGGCGGCATACGTCGGCGCGGAGCGTGCTCACGTCGGTGACGTAGCTTTTGGCCCAGGCCGAGGCGTACTCGGCCGCGAGGTCGGTCAGGATCGCGTCGAGGCGTTCGGTGGGGACGGCCACCCCGATGACGAGTGTGCCGCCCGTGGCGGGATGGCCGGCCTGTTCGGGGCGCTCGGTCTCCAGCAGCCGTTCGACGAGCAGCAGCGCGGCCTGGGCGACCGTGCCCGTTCCGGGGAAGTCGATGTCGCTGAAGTCGTCCTGGTCACGGACCAGGGCGACCCCCTCGGCGCGGATCTCCAGGTCGGCGCCGAGGATCTCGTGGAAGTTGAGCTGTTCGCGGCGCTGGTTCCGGCGCAGCCAGGCGCGTTCGGTCTCGTCGAGGTCGTCCAGGTAGACGACGGGGGTTTCCACGATGCGCCGCCGTACCGCGAGCCGGGGGCTGTCGCGGTCCGGACGTTCGGCGGCGCGGAGGAACTCCTCGGGAGTGCGGGAAGCGCCGAGCGGGCCGCTGACGATGCGGCGTGCGAGGTCGGTGTCGATGGTGAGCAGGGCTTCGCGCTCGTCGTCGGCGAGCAGTGCGTCGACGCTGCCCTCGGTCTCGGTCAGCACGTCCCATTCGATGAGCGTGCGCAGCGCGGCGGTCAGGTGCCGTTTCTGGGCGCCGTCGGGGTCGCCGAGGTCGATCGCGGCGTCGGCCGCGGCGAGTCGGATCTCGGCGACGAGTTCGGACAGCAGCATCTGCTCGGGGGCGGTGACGGTGGCTGCGAGCGCGAGCACCAGGTAGGTGTAGGTGCGCGGGGAGAAGACGGTTCCGGTGGTGGCGCGGGTGAGCCTGCGGCCGCAGTCCGGGCCCAGACCGGGCTTGTGCAGGCGGGCGAAGCGGCCTTCGACGACCAGCCGGTAGCCGAGGAACTGGTGGAACTCGCTTTTGAGTTCGTCGGCATACCTGCGGACCAGGGCGAACCCCTCGGGGTCGCGCCGCGCGGTGAGGAGCGGGGTGCGCAGCAGCAGCCGCATCGCTTCGCGGATCTCGACCTTGGCGGCGCGGTCGTCGGCCAGTGGTTTCATGATCCGGTCGCCTCCCGGGTCCTGGAGGAGCTGAGGTGGACGGTGCAGCCCTCCAGGACGAGGTCGCCGCCGCGGCTGTGCACGACCGTGGTCCGGTCGGCCTGCTCACGCACTTCCAGGCTGAGGCGCAGACCGGCGTCGGCGGTGCGGAACACGCGGGAACCCGGTTCTCCCGACGGCTGGGCCATGGCGCGTCCGAGCAGTTCGTTGAAGAGTTCGAACGCTGCGGCGGAGAAGACGACCGTGTCCTCCCGGCCCGCGGCCGCGACCAGTTCGGCGGCTCCGGCCGCGCGCCGCTCCTCCCGTTCCCGGGCGGTGCGCAGCAGGTCCCGGCGTGCTTGCGTGTAGTCCTCGCCTTCGCGCCGCACCGCGCCCCGAGGCCTGCGGTCGCCGCGTTCGCGGATGCTGACGGGGACGTCGACGGGGTCGTCGTGCCACCAACTGGTGGAGCTGGTGGCGGTGTCCCGGTCGCCGCGGGCGCCGCCGAGGTGGCGGACCCCGTACATGCCGAACGCGGCGGCGACGAGGTCGTGAGCCTGGGAGTCGTCGGCGGCGTCGACCCACCGGGCGAGCCGGAGCAGGTCGTTGCGGCGAGACAGTTCTCCCATGGCGGAGGAGCGCAGCATCCGCTTGGCGTTTCCCAGCAGCGACTGCAGCGCCTTCATGGTGGCCAGGCGCAGTTGGCCGACGCCGCTGCCCCGTCCGCCGGAGTCGATGAACCAGCCGCGCAGTTCCTGCCAGTCGCGCAGGTGCCGTCCGCTGCTGCGGCGGATGCGGACGTCGGAGTCGCCGAGAGCGCTCAGTCCTTGGTCGGCGGCGTCGATGCGGGCCAGCAGGTCGGGCAGCACCGGCCACAGCCCGTCGAGCGCTTCGCGGATCACCGGGGTCTGGCGGGCCACGTCCTCGGTGATGGTCTCGGCGTAGTCGAGCAGCACGTCCTTGAAGACGCGGAACTCGGTGTCGCCGAGGTCGAAGCGGTTGAGGACGTGGCCGAGGTAGGCGTAGAACTCGCGGACCGATTCCACGAACCGCTCGAACTGGGCGAAGATCGTGGAGACGCGGCCCAGGGCGTCCTGTCCGGCGACACCGCCGGGCTCCTGGGCGAGGTCGCGGAGGGCGGTGAGCCCCTCGGCGACCAGCCCCAGCAGTTCCCGGCTCACCTCGCGGACGGAGTCGGCGGCGAGGAGTTCGTCGCTGTGCCGCTGCACCATCTCCCCTGCGGGGGAGAGCTGGTAGCGGCCCCGACTGCGCTGGTACTCGGTGACGGTCGCGGCGCGCACCGGCCGTGCGCTCGGCAGCAGCGCACCCCAGGCACGGAGCTGGTCAAGGCGCAGCGCGACCAGGTCGACAGGCTTGGGGTCCCCGCTGCGCGCGAGTTTCTCGGCGACTTCATGCGCGGACAGGTCGGCCAGCAGCGTGCCGGTGAAGACCCGCATGACAGCGATGTAGTCGGCCCGTTCCGGCACGGTGAGGTAGGTGTAGGCGGTCAGCCGTGCGTAGTCGGGCGGCGCGGCTCCGGACGGCCCGGTGGGGGAGGCGCCGTCACCGCCCGGACCGGAGGGCTCGGGTCCGGCGCCGTGGGGTTCGTCCATGTTCCGCACGATAAGCAACCAGACCGACTCTTTTGCGGGAAACCGGTGACTGGCCGGAAGCGGTCACGGTCCGGGGCCGCCCCGGGCGTGGGCGGGCCGCCTTCCCCACCGGCCCCGAGGGACGAACGACCGGCGGCCCGCACCGGCATGGCCCCAGGGACAGGCCCGACGTGTGATCATGGCCCCCGGACCATGCCGGTGCGGGCCGGGTCAGGCCGCGTTGCTGCCCGGGGGCAGGGGGAGCGAACCGGTGTCCAGGGCGTCGATGAGGGCCATGGCCCCGCCGCGGGCGGCGGCGCTCAGCCCCAGGGTGGACGGCTCGATGCGGCAGTTGCCGCTGTCGGGGGCGAAGGAGTGCGCGGCCATCGCCTCGCGGCACGGCGGCAGCAGCCAGGGCGACAGCGGCACGAAGTAGCCGCCGAGGATGATGGCGCTGGGGTTGAGCAGGTTGACCAGGGTCGCCGCGGCGCGGCCCAGCCACTCACCGGCGCTGGTCAGCGCGTCCAGCGCGGTCGGGTCGTCGGCTTCGGCGCGGCGCGCGGTCTCGGCCACCAGCGACTCCACGACGCTGCCGCGCACCGGCCCGTCGGGCACCAGGTCGGGGACGGCGCGGCGCAGGATGGAGTCGAGTCCGGCGAGCGCCTCCAGGCAGCCGCGCTGTCCGCAGGCGCACCGCGGCCCGTCCTTGAGTAGCGGGATGTGCCCGATCTCCCCGGCGAATCCGCTCGCCCCGCGCAGCGGTTCGCCGTTCATGAGCACGCCCGCGCCGATGCCGACCTCGCCGGTCAGGTACACCAGGTCCATGGTGCGGGCCAGGTGCCCGCCCCGGTACTCGGCGACCGCGCCCAGGTTGGCGTCGTTGTCGACCAGCACGGGCGCCCCGGCCAGCGCGGTGTCGGCCAGCAGGCCGGTCAGCCGCTGCTTCAGGGGGAAGTCGCGCCAGCCCAGGTTGGGGGCGTTGGTGACGGTTCCGGCGGCGACGTCGACGAGCGCGGGCACGCCCACGCTCACCCCCAGCAGCGGGCGGTCGCGCAGCAGCGGGTCGGCGGTGGCCTCCAGCAGCAGGTCGCGCAGCCGGGCCGCGCACTCCTCGGGGCCGGCGGCGCGGGCGTCGAAGGCCACGTGGCGGGTGATCACCTCGCGTTCCAGCAGGTCCACGGTGGCCAGGGCGAGGTAGTCGACGTTGACTTCCAGGCCGATCGCGACCAGGGTGGAGCCGTTGATGGTCAGCATCATGCCGGGGCGGCCCACCCGGCGCTGGTTGACCAGCCCGGTCTCGCACACCAGGCCCCGGTCGATCAGTTCGGCGACCAGGCTGGAGACGGTGGCCTTGGTCAGTCCGGTCGACGCGGCGACCACCGCCCGTGAACAGGGTGCGCTGGTGCGGATCGTGCGCAGCACGATGCCCAGGTTGGTCTCCCTGACGGCCTGGAATCCGGCCGGTCCCTCGGTAGCGCCCACCATGCGGCGGCTCCCCTCCCGCTCCACGCCCTCCACGGCGTTTCTCCGTGTTTTCCCACCAGTCTCCTGGTTACCGCCCCGCCGAGGATTGACAACCAATTCGTTCAAACACAAAACTAATAGATGTCCAGCCGTCCCACCAAAGAGAGGCAGCATGCCGCTCGTCGCCGGAGTCGACTCCTCCACCCAGGCCACCAAGATCGTCGTGCGCGACGCCGACACCGGAGCCCTCGTCCGGCAGGCCCGCGCCCCCCACCCCGACGGAACCGAGGTCAACCCCCAGGCGTGGTGGCAGGCCCTGCTCCAGGCCGCCTCGGGGGGCCTCCTCGACGACGTCGCCGCCCTCTCCGTCGCCGCCCAGCAGCACGGCATGGTCGCGCTCGACGCCGACGGCGTGCCCGTGCGCGACGCGCTGCTGTGGAACGACACCCGCTCCGCGGGCGCGGCGTCCGACCTCGTCGCCGAACTCGGCGGCCCCGCCGAGTGGAGCCGGGCCGTCGGCTCGGTGCCGGTGGCCAGCTTCACCGTCACCAAGCTGCGCTGGCTCGCCCAGCACGAACCCGGCAACGCCGCGCGCGCCGAGAGCATCCTGCTGCCGCACGACTGGCTCACCCAGCGGCTGACCGGCGCGGCCGAGCCCGTCACCGACCGCGGCGACGCCTCCGGCACCGGCTACTACGACCCCGCCACCGGCGCCTACCGCACCGACCTGCTCACCCTGGCCTTCGGCCGGGAGTTGCGCACGCCCCGCGTGGCCGGCCCCGCCGAGACGGTCGGCGAGGTCAGGGCCCCCGGACTGCCGTCCATCGGCGTGGTCGGCGTGGGAACGGGCGACAACATGGCCGCCGCACTGGCCCTGGACGCCCGCCCCGGCGACGTCGTGGTCTCCGTCGGCACCTCCGGCACCGCCTTCGCCGTCGCCGAGAAGCCCACCGCCGACCCCAGCGGCGCCGTCGCCGGGTTCGCCGACGCCACCGGCCGCTTCCTGCCGCTGGTGTGCACCCTCAACGCCGCCCGCGTCCTGGACGCCGGGGCCGCCACGCTGGGCGTGTCCCACGCCGAGTTCGACCGGCTGGCGCTGTCGGCCGAGCCCGGTGCGGGCGGCCTGGTGCTGCTGCCCTACCTGGACGGCGAGCGCACCCCCGACCTGCCCGAGGCCACCGGTCGCCTGGACGGGCTGACCCGCGCCAACCTGACCCCCGCCAACCTGGCCCGCGCCTTCGTCGAGGGCATGCTGTGCGGCCTGGCCGACGCCGTGGACGCCCTGGTCGACCAGGGCGTGCCGGTCAACCGCGTGCTGCTCATCGGCGGCGGCGCCCGCTCGGCCGCGGTCCGCGCCATCGCCCCGCAGGTCCTGGGCCGCCCCGTCACCGTGCCCGCCGAGGGCGAGTACGTCGCCGACGGCGCCGCCCGCCAGGCCGCCTGGGCGCTGTCGGGCCGGCCGACCCCGCCCGAGTGGGAGAACGCCGTCACCGCCGTCAGCGAGGCCGACCCCACCCCGCAGGTGCGGGAGCGCTACGCCGCCGCCCGCGACCGGCTCTGAACCGCAAGTCCCGTACAACCATGAAAGAGGCACAGATGAGCAACTACCAGCCCACTCCCGAGGACCGGTTCAGCTTCGGGCTGTGGACCGTGGGATGGCGCGGCCACAACACCTTCGGGGAGGCCGTGCGTCCCGCGCTCGACCCGGTCGACGCGGTGTGGAAGCTGAGCGAGCTGGGCGCCTACGGCATCACCTTCCACGACGACGACCTCGTCCCGCACGGCAGCAGCGCCGCCGAACGCGACGCGATCATCAAGCGCTTCACCGGGGCGCTGGAGGAGAGCGGCCTGTCCGTTCCCATGGTCACCACCAACCTGTTCAGCCACCCGGTGTTCCGCGACGGCGGCTTCACCTCCAACAGCCGCGACGTGCGCCGCTACGCCCTGCGCAAGGTGATGCGCAACATCGACCTGGCCGCCGAGCTGGGCGCGCGCACCTACGTGTGCTGGGGCGGCATGGACGGCGCCGAGTACGAGTCGGCCAAGGACGTCGCCGCAGCCCTGGACCGGCTGCGCGAGGCGTTCAACGTGCTGTGCGAATACGTCCGCGCCAAGGGCTACGACCTGCGGTTCGCCATCGAGCCCAAGCCCAACGAGCCGCGCGGCGACGTGCTGCTGCCCACCATCGGGCACGCCATCGCCTTCATCAACGAGCTGGAGCACCCCGAGATGGTCGGGCTCAACCCCGAGGTCGGCCACGAGCAGATGGCCGGGCTCAGCTTCACCCAGGGGGTGGCCCAGGCGCTGTGGCACGGCAAGCTGTTCCACATCGACCTCAACGGCCAGCGCGGCGTCAAGTACGACCAGGACCTGCGTTTCGGCGCCGGCGACGTGCGCGACGCGTTCTTCCTGGTCAACCTGCTGGAGAGCAGCGGCTACGACGGTCCGCGGCACTTCGACTTCAAGACCCCGCGCACCGAGGACATGGACGGGGTGTGGGAGGCTGCGCGCAACTGCATGCGCAACTACCTGATCATGAAGGAGAAGGCGGCGGCCTTCCGCGCCGACCCCGAGGTGCGGGCGGCCATGGAGGCCTCCCGGGTCTTCGAGCTGCAGCAGCCCACCCTCGGCGAGGGCGAGAGCCTGGAGGACCTGCTCGCCGAGGACATCGACCTGGACGCGGTGACGCAGCGCGGCTACCACTTCGAGCGTCTCGACCAGCTCGCCCTGGACCACCTCCTGGGCGTGCGCTGACCCTGCTCCGCCTCCGACGGTGGGCGGCCGCCGCGGCCGCCCACCGCTCTCCGCCGCGGGGGCGCGGAGAGGGGCGGCGGGTCAGCCCCGGCGGGCGGCCGTGGACCCGCGCACCACGATCCGCGGGGTGAACACCGGGCGTTCGCGGGGGCGGCCGGGGTCGTCGATCCCGGCCGCCAGCAGACGCATCGCCGCCCGGCCGATCTCGTAGGCGGGCTGGGCGACGGTGGTCAGCCCGGGATGGAGCAGGGCGGCCACGTCGGTGTCGTCGTAGCCCACCACCGACAGGTCCTCGGGCACGTTCAGCCCCGGGCGCCCAGCCCCTTGAGCAGGCCGAGCGCGAGCTGGTCGTTGGCGCAGAACACCGCCTGCGGGCGGCGGCGGGGGCCGCCGCCCGCAGCTCGTCGACGGCCTTCTCCCCGGAGTCGGCGGTCAGCGACGGGGTGTGCACCACCCGCACCGCGTCCTCCGCGGTCACGCCGTTCTCCGCGAGGGCGTCACGCAGCCCGGCCAGGCGGACGCGGCACTGCTCCAGCGCCGGCGGCCCGCTCACGAACGCGATCCGCTCGTGTCCGAGGCCGACCAGGTGGCGTCCGGCGGCCAGGGCGCCGACGCGGTGGTCCACGCACACGCTGCTGCCCGCCTCGGTCGCGACGTCGCCGCGGTCCAGCAGCACCCACGGGATGCCGCGCTCCCGCAGCCACAGCAGGTCGGTGAAGTCGCCGTCGACCGGCAGCACCACGGCCCCGGCCGGCACGCGCAGCGACCGCCGCTGCCGCTCGGGGCTCTCGGCCGAGTTCAGCAGCATCACCGTCAGGCCGTACTCGGCGGCCTGGTCCTCCACGCCCAGCGCGACCGTGGTGAAGAACGGGTTGGTGACGTCCAGCACGAGCAGGCCGACCGAGTCGCTGCGGCCGGCGCGCAGGCTGCGGCCGGAGGAGTCGCGCACGTAGTCCAGCTCCCGGATCGCCTGCTCGACCCGCAGCCGGGTGGCCTCGGCCACCCGCTCGGGGCGGTTGAGGACGTTGGACACGGTCGCCGCGGACACGCCCGCGCGGGCCGCGACGTCGTTGATCCCGGCGGGGCGTTTGGCGTTCTCGGGGGCAGACACGGAGGCTCCGCGACAGCGTGGGGGACACACGACGACAGGTCCAGCGTCGCCGCTGGATTGAAACGTGTCCACGCGGAGAGTCCTCCAGGGGTGACGCGGCGGCCGGGGCGCGGGGGAGCGAGGCCGCACCAGCGGAAATCCCTTGGACGGAAACACCGTCTTGACGCGTCTTGGGCGAGCCGCTCGACGTGTTCTCCATTGAAACGTTTTTCCCGCCGAGTGCGCGGAAAGCCCCGGACTGTCAAGGAGGACGCCGTGGCCTGGGCGTGGACGAGCCCACCGCCGCGCTGTCGGGCGTGGAGGTGCAGCGGCTGGTCACCGCGGCGCGCTCGCTGCGCGACTCCGGCACGGCGATCCGGTCCGTCTCTCACCGCTTCGACGAGGTCTTCGCCCTGTGCGGCCACGCCACCGGGCTGCCGCCGGAGCACGGCCCCGCCGCCCCGGCCGCAGCGGGTGCCACGCCGGCGGCCGGGGCGGTGCGGAGGGGACCGGTCAGGGGGTGCGGCCCAGGAACGCCAGCAGCCGGTCCTGGGTGGGGGCGTCGGCGGGCACCTCGACCGCGGGCCCGCAGACGCCCTCCGCACGCAGGCTGTCGCCCAACTCCACGACGTCGGCGTACACGCGGGCGACCTCCGCGTCCGGCAGCGTCTCGTCCTGCCCGGTGGCGCGCGCGATGTCCCAGCCGTGCACGAGCAGGTCGATGCCGAGGAAGCGGTCCACGGTCGCCTCCAGCCTGGTGCGGCCGAAGAACCCGTCGTACTCCAGGGCGGCGCGCGCCGGGTCGGCGAGGATCTCCCGCAGCGCGTCGCGCGCCTCGGCCCAGGCCGCGGCCGGGTCCTCCGCCACCGACCCGGCCAGTTCGACGGTCAGGCCCACGTACCCGGGCATGGCCGCGCAGGTCTCGACCACGTGCCGCAGCACGTCGCGGGCGCTCCACCCGGCGCACGGCGACGGGGCGTCCCACGCCCCGGGGGAGGGGACGTCGGCGACACGGCGGGTGAACTCGGCGGCCAGGAAGTCGTAGCGTTTCAGTACCTGTGTCATGGGGTCGAGCCTGCCGGGGCCGGGGGCGTGCTGTCGTGTACGGATCGGACACGTGCGCCGCTCCGGCCCGGGCTTCACAGGCCGTGCTTGCGGGAGACCAGGCGCAGCACCGCGGAGTGGGGCAGCAGGCGGCGCAGCGGGAACACCACGGGCGCGTTGCTGCCCACCGCGTACAGCGGGCGCGGGTTGCGGGCCGAGACCGCCCGCAGCACGGTCTTCGCGACCCGTTCGGCGGAGATGCCGCGGGCCTCGTTGGCGTTGAGCGCCCGGAGCATGGTGTGGAACTCGGCCGCATACGGCGAGCCCTCACGCAGGTAGACGGTGCGGCGCCGGCTGATGCCGGTGTTGATCGACCCCGGCTCCACGGTCGTGACGGCCACCCCGTAGGGGGCCACCTCGCGGCGCGCGGCGTCGGCGAACCCGCGCAGCGCGGCCTTGGCGGCCACGTAGGAGGAGCGGTAGGCCAGCGGG
>Ga0079224_100001662_pt1 | contig 26069 bp, 20 predicted proteins | sample Stecom2015_FD_80414 | JGI IMG/M metagenome (GOLD analysis project Ga0079224, IMG submission 80414) | Agricultural soil microbial communities from Utah to study Nitrogen management - Steer compost 2015 | ecosystem: Environmental > Terrestrial > Soil > Agricultural land | place: USA: Utah... | reverse complement strand
ATTCTCGAAGTTTGAATTTATCCAATACCGCGGCCATTGTTTTGTATCAAGCTTTAGGGCAATTGGGCTTTGAGGGATTGGTGTAGTGGTGACTCGCCATTTTTGGCTATTGCTAATTAGTGGTCTTGTTTTTGCGCCGGTTTTTGCACAAGACCCAGATTCTGAAACGTCTGACAACACAATGAAAAATACTGAATTTGTTACATTTTATCCCAGTTATGGTTACCAAGATGAAGGTATGTGGCGCATACCGCTGCGGGTTTGGGTGCATAAGCACGGTGGCTGGGGCGGTAAGCAATTATCGAAAATCGCCAAAAGGGTGGTTAAAAACAAAGCCGGTTTAGATGAGCTGCAAGAAGATCAGATTGAGATGTTTCGCTTTCGCTTTCGTGATTTCGTGGCCGACAGTCAATCTTTTGAGGCCATCTTTTTAACCTTTGATAATGATCCGCACAATGAGATTTTTCGCTTAAAGTCGCTCGATGGTGATAAACGCACGGATTTTAACGGCTTATTATTTGGCGAATTAACCTTATCATTTGACCGTGCTAAGGAATTATTGGCGGCGCAGCAATCTAAAAATGGCTGGTTACGGTTTAGTGCCACCGGTAAAGATCACCTGGGCGAAGGGGGTATTCGCTTGATTAAGCCCTATGGTGATTCGGTCATTTCTGATATTGATGATACTGTGAAAATCACAGAAATCACCGAAGGCGAGGCGGTGGTGATGTTGAATACCTTTTTTAAACCGTTTCAGGCGGTGCCGCAAATGAAAGCCTTGTACCAGACGTTTGATGAGGATGTGGCTTTACATTATGTCTCCGGTGGTCCGTGGCAAATGTATCGACCTTTGGCTGATTTTTTGTTTAAAACCGTTGGTTTCCCTCCGGGTAGTATTCACATGAAAAATGTCCGTTTGCACTTACTGGAAGGTGAGACGTATGGTGATTTTTATCGTTTGATTAAGCTCGGTTCAAAGGCCTCTGAACAACAAAAAATACGTCAAATCACTGAGATATTAAATCATTTCCCGCATCGTATGTTTACCCTGATTGGTGATTCGGGTGAACATGATCCGGAAGTGTTTAAGCACATCAGACAAACATTTCCGGGTCAGATAAAAGAAATAATCATTCGTGATGTCAGCTCGGACAATGATGATAAGGCCGATCGTTTTGAAGGTATGCGGGTTATCGATGCTGAAAAAAATTTAGATTAGGTTTTATTGCCATGTAGCTGGTTAAAAACGTCTGTCGCCAGTTTTTCGCTGATGCCTTGGACTTTTTGGATGTCGTCAACACCGGCTTGTTTAAGGCCTTGTAAACCGCCAAAATGCTTAAGTAATTGATTACGACGGGCGATTCCAATGCCTGGAATTTGTTCTAAGGTTGAGGTATTGCGTGATTTCTTAAATGCTTTGCGATGACTTTTAATGGCAAAACGATGGGCTTCATCGCGGATATGTTGCACCATTAAGGACAATAAACCATGGGGTTTTGGGCTGATAAACTTTGCTGATTCGGGTAAATAAATACGCTCATTACCAGCAGTTCGGTTTTCATCTTTGGTGACACCGATAACCCGAATGGATTCAATATTTTGTTCCTTAAGTATTGTGATAGCTTGATTCACTTGGCCTTTACCGCCGTCAATAATAAAGGCGTCGGGCATGGGTAGTTGTCGTTTTTTCAGACTTTCAAGCCGCTTTTCAATGACCTGGGACATGGCGGCATAATCATCACCCCCCTGAATACCCGTGATTACATACTGTCGGTACATGCTTTTTACCGCACCTTCGGCATCAAACACCACACAGGAAGCGCGGGTGTGTTCACCCATTTGGTGGCTAATATCAAAGCATTCTACCCGTTCCGGTAAACGCTTGAAGTTTAATTCGGTTTGCCATAGGGCCCATTTCTTTTGCCAGGTGGCATATTTATTAACCTGGACCTCTAAGGCATTTTGCATGTTTTCTACCGTTTGCTTCAGCAACTGTAGGCGTTGGCCTCTGGGTCGGGTGATGAGCGCAATCTTTCTATTTTTAAGGCTACTTAATAATTCCGTGAGGCTTTCTTTGTCTAGGGGGTCGGTATTACAAATGAGTATGTTAGGTAGAGTGTCTTGGTCATAATACTGGCTGATAAAATCATGCAACAGTTCCGCTAGGGTGGTGCCTTTCGGGGTGCTCGGAAAATGGTTGCGATTACCTAGAAACTGACCATTACGTAACGTACCGACGGTGACAATATGAACGCCGGCTTGCTGACCGACGGCAATAAAATCAATCTGATCTGTTAAATTGGCTTCCACTGCCTGGCGGGTTTGGATACTGCGAATGGCTTTAATCTGATCACGTATTTCGGCGGCTTGCTCGTAGGCTTTTTTGGCGGCGGCTTGTTCCATTTCCGCTACCAAGCTATCAACCACCTTGGATGATTTCCCTTCAATAAAGTCGATGGTGTATTGCACTTGCTTTTGATAGTCTTTTTTCGAGACTAAGTCCACACAAGGTGCTGTGCAACGGTTAATCTGATGCTGTAAACAGGGCCTGGAGCGATTGCCGTAAAAGCTATTGGTGCACTGACGTACTTTAAACACTTTCTGGAGAAAGTTTAGGGCGTAACGAACCGATGGTGAACTTGGGTAGGGTCCAAAATAACGACCTTTGCGGTTTTTTTTACCTCGGGCATAACTAATTCGAGGAAACTCATCTTCGTTAATTGAAATATAAATATAGGGATAGCTTTTACCGTCTTTAAGCAGAATGTTGTATTTTGGTTTGTGTTTTTTTATCAGCTGATTTTCTAAAATCAGCGCATCACCTTCTGATTGGGTGATGTGATATCTCATAGCGGCAACTTGACTAACCAGCGCCATGGTTTTATTGTCCTTGGCGGTGCCATTAAAGTAGCTGCTGACGCGACTTTTTAAGGACCTGGCTTTACCGACGTAGATGACTTGATTGTCGACATCAAACATTTGATAAACACCCGGCAGAGTGGGCAAATCAGCAACAAATTGTTGGGCATTAAAGGACATATAAGATTGCTAAAAAATTAACCGTTTAAAGTCTGTTTATAGGCTGTGGTTAACGCCAGCCAATGCTCGGCAAAGGTTCGATCACAGCTGTGACCGGTTTCTTTTTCAATAGAACGTTTTAAGCGTGCAATATTGGCTTCCGGCCAATGACTACTGTGATTTTTAATTTCGCCTTTATCAAAATCAATCAAATAGACTTGGTCATGATTAATTAGCAGATTATGGGTATTTAAATCCGGATGGTAAATGCGTTGCTTGTGAAATTGTGCAACCACAGCGCCTATTTGCGCCCATAGTTTAGGTTCTGTTTGGTTTTCAATAAGTAGTTGCGCAAAGGTGGTCTGGTGTTCAATGTATTCAGTGATTAGATCATTGGCATAGAATAAACCGGATTTAACCACTCTGGCCGCGATTGGTTTGGGCGCAGGTAAGTGTTTGCTTTGCATATATTCAAGTAGTTTAAATTCCCGCACGGCCCGGGTGTCATTAATTCCTGACCAAAGGTATTTATCTTGGTTTATTTTAGCGTATAAACCACCGCGAAAATAATGCTTTAATATCCACTTTCCATGATCAGAATTAATAATCCAAACAGAGCCGCGGCCGGAATAGCTGCCGATTAAGCGGTCTTGCTGTCTCCAGTAATCAGAACGGAACCACTGGTGATCCACATGACTTTGTAACCCGGCGGGTGACAAAAGCCACTGGCTGTTATTTTTAGTAGCTTGTAAGTTGATGATGCTGGTTCGATGTTAAGATACTTCATTTTAATCGATTTTGACCATGACAACAAACCAAAGGCCACTTTCTCTCTGTATTTTTCGGTTATCTGCTATTGGTGATGTCAGCCATCTGATTCCGGTGGTGAAAACACTACAAGCGCGTTATCCAGATATTAAAATTACATGGGTTATTGGTCGATTGGAGCATCGCTTATTAAGTGGCTTGGCAGGTGTTGAGTTTATTGTTTTTGATAAAAATAATATGTGGTCGAGTATAAAAGAGTTACGACAAGCGGTTAAAGGGCGGTCTTTCGATGTGCTTTTACAAATGCAATTGTCTTTTCGTGCCAATTGGGTTTCCAGACTGATTCCCGCCAAACGGCGACTGGGTTACGATAAAGCCCGCAGTAAAGAGTTGCATAGTTTGGTCATTAATGAGCGGATTGCGCCATTACCTAATTATCATGTGTTGGATGGTTTTATGCAATTTGCCTATCATTTGGGGTGTGATACAGCTGTTTATGATTGGTCTCTCGCCATCAGTGAGACCGATCGACAATGGGCCCAACAACAGATTGGAAACAAACCCATTACGATTTTAATTAGTCCCTGTTCTAGCCATGTGTTGCGCAATTGGTCGGTGACAAATTATGCGGCATTGATTGATCGCATAGCTTCTTTATATAACGCACAAATAATATTGACAGCCAGTCCGGCTGCCAAAGAAAAAGCCTTTGTGGCAGAGATTGCAGCAAAAGTCCATGTTGATGTAACTAATTTAGCCGGTGAGGATACCTTAAAACAGTTGTGGGCACTAATGTCAGTGGTTGATTTAGTTATTTCGCCGGATTCCGGGCCTTTGCATATGGCCGGTGCCACAGGCACCCCGGTAATCGGTTTAATGGCAGCCAGCAACCCGCAACGTTCCGGTAGCTATCAGTTCCCTCACTTGACTGTTAATAAATACCCTGAAGCCTGTCAACAATTTCTTCATAAGTCAGTAAACGAGTTGAAGTGGGGTACCAAAACGGAGTTTCCAGGTGCCATGGATCTGATAACTGTGGATGAAGTATTAGCCAAAGTAAAAATAGCACTATCTAAGGGTAAAGTTTAATTATGTAGATTATTATCAATATCAGTTTTAAATTAGGCTAAAATTTATAAGTTTTTTCAACCGGCATAGTTGTTTTCATAATTCGGTATTTTTGTTACTGAAACTAATTATTAAAGAGGAGTAGATATGCGTTTTTTGTTACTAGTTTGTTTATTATTTTTTTATCAAAGTTCACCAGCTCAGTTCAGTGATGAGAGTTTTTATGATTTTAGCAACGCTGAATACATTACACCGACTGAAGGAATGTGGCATGTAGAAGAAGAGCCGGGTCGTGGAGTCACCATTGAGAATCAAGATGGACGATTATTAATGACATTTTTTGGTTATGATGAAGACGGTAATAATAAATGGTGGCAAGGAGTTGGTCACCCACAAAATGGAAACTTTTCAAATAGCTACCAAGGTGATTTCACCGCTATCAAGAATGGCCAATGCGCCGGCTGTGATTATGTTTTTCCGGAACTCGATGAAACAGCTTCTTTAGGCCCTTTTACAGTGACTTTTAGCGATGGTAACCATGCTCAAATGACCTGGAAAGGTAAAGATTTAAATTTAAAAAAGTATTTTTATGGCCACTCTGGCACAGTAGATAGACTTCGTGGTTTCTGGCTATTTAAGAGTTTTTACCCAAGCGGTTTGCCAACTGCAACAGGTTATACCTTATTTGATAAAAAAATATCGATTGATGGCAGAGATGTGCTCATGAGTGAAAGCCTCAGCTTAGAAGGTACTTTCAAAGCTGCAACCACATTTATGGGCGAATCAGGACGTGAAATTGTGGTTGTGGCCGATGGTAATTCTGATGTTTCTAACGGTGACTATTATATGATTTATGCATTTCAATTAAATCATACCAATGGTAAGGGAGGTTTTGACAATGACCCAGAAACCGGTCGATATTTTTATGGTGATACCATGACAAAAGACCCGCTTGCGTCAATGCCCTATGGGCCTTTCTATGCATTTCGTATAATGGACCATTATCAGTCTAAAAGCTTTTATAGTTGGTACACTTATATTAATTCATTTTTATATTCTATGGAGTCTGAAAACAAACCACTACAAAAATCAACGGCTGATAGCTCAGGAAATAAAGTATTTGTGCCACAGGCATTATCGCCCGAATTATTGGCGACTATGGACTTTTTAGTGGGTGCAATTGCCGATTACCACAAATAAATAATGTCCGCGTCCACTAAGGGATAATTGTAGTCAAGCTCATCAATTTTCTTGACCACCAAACGTTTCACTCGTCCGGTAACGGTAACGGCTTTGTTTTTAAAGTAAGCCGGTTCGATAAAAGTGGCTTTACAGGCAATAAATCGTCCTAAATCAATGCGATTTTCGAATGAGGGTCGGGCATATTGATTGGGCACCTTAGCCATAATAATGAGGCAGCTGTGATCAGCTTTGTTTTCAACATCCACAACAATACCGGTCCAGCGTATTTTTAAATCAGTAACAGGTGTTTTCTGGTACTGCTGAGGGGACATGTTACTGAATTCACCACGAAGTGGTTTGGGTGGCTGGGCGCAGGCGCTTAACAACAGGATAGTGACCACAAGCAATAATTTATACATGTTCAACTCTAGTAAAACGAAAGAATCAGCTTATTATAAACCCTGTGGTTAAATGTAAGCTGAATCATGTTTACGGCTGAATAACCAAATAAGTAACAACGAGTAGGCTGATAAAAAAACCTAAGGTCAGCATTAAGCCCACCAGTTCGGCCAATAATTTTACCGCCATCCGTCCTAAATCAGGGTGCTGCCATAACGTTAGGATACCACCTAAGAGTGTTAAACTTATTAGCGAGATGGTCATAATTAATGGTTCAAATAATGTTATGATTATAAAACTAACAACCAATGCGATTAACAGGGAAAAGGTTCGATTTGATAAAACCATGATTACACTTTTGTTTAGATTGGTATCTATTTAAATCGATAGGATTCGCAAAAAGTGAGAATAAAAATCCTTTGCAGTGAATTTTTTTGTTACTTGCACAAAAGTGACCTATTAAACTAAAATAATAAAGATGAAAACAGCTAAAAATGTACTGAAAGAAGTTTTTGGTTACAGTGAGTTTCGTAACCAACAAGAGCAAATCGTTGAGAACCTCATTGCCGGCGAAGATGCTTTGGTTTTAATGCCAACCGGTGGTGGTAAATCTTTATGTTACCAGATTCCATCTATTATTCGGCCCGGTACCGGGGTGGTTATTTCACCACTTATTGCGTTGATGGAAGATCAGGTTAATGCCTTACGCATGTTAGGGGTTAAGGCTGCTTACATTAATTCCACATTATCTGTTAAGGAAACCGAAAGCGTGCTCGCAGATGTTGAATCGGGAAAAATGGATTTGCTGTATATGTCACCTGAGCGATTAGTCAGTGAGGATATGCAGACTTTTTTGAAAACTGTCAATGTCTCATTGTTTGCTATTGATGAAGCGCATTGTGTCTCTCAATGGGGGCATGACTTTAGAAAAGAGTATCAGCAATTATCGATCTTAAGCGAACACTTTCCTGAAGTACCACGAATTGCCTTGACCGCAACGGCCGATGAGCGGGTACGTGCTGAAATTGTTGCTGAACTCAAACTACAAAATGCGCAGCTTTATATCTCCAGTTTTGATCGTCCCAATATTCGCTACGCCATTGAAGAACAGGAACGAGGTAAACAACAGTTGGCGGAGTTTATTCATCGTAATCACAGTGAAGACGCCGGTATCGTCTATTGTTTGTCACGCCGTAAGGTTGAATCTGTGGCCGAATTCTTGAGGTCAAAAGGCCGTAAGGCATTACCTTATCACGCCGGTTTGTCAGCTAAAGTCAGGGCTGACCACCAAAAACAATTTCTCATGGATGATGGCGTTATTATTGTTGCCACCATTGCCTTCGGTATGGGTATTGATAAACCCGATGTTCGATTTGTGGCGCATTTTAGTATGCCCAAGAATATTGAATCGTATTATCAAGAAACCGGTCGTGCCGGACGAGATGGTCGACCTGCCAATGCTTGGATGGCTTATAATTATAAAGATGTGGTGATGCAACGGCAATTCATTCGTGATTCAGAAGCCGGAGACCAGTATAAGCAAGTTCTTCACGATAAATTAGATGCCTTAGTTGATTTATGTGAACAGTTGGAATGTCGCCGGATTAGCTTATTGCGTTATTTTGCTGAGGACCTCGATAAGCCTTGTGGTAATTGTGATAACTGTTTGAATCCGCCGGAAAAAATAGATGCAACAACTGAAGCGCAAATGGCGTTATCAGCGGTTTATCGTACAGATCAGCGTTTTGGCATGATGTATTTAATAGATGTTTTAATTGGTAGCACCAGTGAAGAACGTATTACTGAATTTAAACACGACGAACTCAATGTATTTGGTTTAGGCAAAGATCACCCTAAAACCTGGTGGCGGCGACTGTATCGACAATTAATTAGCTTGGGTTATATTGAAGTTGACGAAGAATTTGGCGCCTTAAAGTTGGCTGAAAAAGCCAAAAAAATACTAACAGGCGGTGAGTCCTTTTATCTCCGTGATGTGGTTAAAGCGAAAAATAAAACTGCCCAAACGGATGACCTTGAGTTAGGTCGTCATGATACGATTTTATGGCATGCTTTGCGTAAATTGCGTACCGATTTAGCCGCTGAACATGGGGTGCCACCTTATGTTATTTTTAGTGATGCTTCGTTGCTGGAGATGATTAGAAAGCGGCCGGTGGAAGGTGAGAAATTTATGTACATTTCAGGTGTGGGTGAATATAAGTTAGCAAAATATGGCGAAGCATTTTTAAAAGTAATCAAAGAAAATGCCTTGCCCGAAAAATTGGATAACCGTTTAGAAGATGAAGTTAATGTCAGCCTGGATCATTTTCTGGAACTGCAGTCGGTTGAAGCGGTGGCTGACAAGCTGGGTCTTAATATTAATACTGTTTATATGCACTTGTCTCAGGCCATTGCTGCCGGTTTAGTTGACCGAAAGGCCGTTACAGAATTAGACGATAGTGAAATTGATTATATTGAAGAAACCGCAGAAATGACGGGTTATATAGAAGATAAGAAATTAAAACCGGTATTTGACTCTCTTGATGGTTTGTATGAATACGGCATTTTACGATGTGTGCTGGCGGAACTGGAATAAAGGAAGCTCTTTTGAGGGCTTAATATAATCCATGTCCGCACCTTTGCGTATAATTGCTGATGAAAACATTCCCGGATTAAGTGCCGCTTTTTCTAGTGAAGTTCAGATAAGATATCTTCCCGGCAGGGAAATTAAACGTCATCATTTACAACAGACAGATGTTTTATTGGTTCGCTCTGTTACACAGGTTAATGCAGATCTAGTTCAGGGCACGCCAATTAAGTTTATCGGTAGTGCTACCATTGGTTTAGATCACATCGACCTAAGTTATTTAAATAAATTCGGGATTGGTTTTGCTTACGCACCGGGTAGTAATGCCCAATCTGTGGTTGAATATGTGCTGGCCGCCATAGCCTATTGGCTGCAGCAAGAAAACAAATCCTTCGAAACCATAAGTGTCGGTATTGTAGGGGTAGGGCGTATCGGTGGTCTGCTTCAGATGTATTTAGAAAAGCTGGGTGTGCGGTGTTTATTGTGTGATCCACCACGACAGGCACAGCAACCGGATTTGCCTTTTTGTTCACTCCAAGAGATAACTAAAGCAGACGTCATTAGTTTTCATGTGCCATTAAACCTCTCTCAACCATGGCCAACGAAGTCTATGATTGATGAAGACTTTTTGTCTTCTTTAGGAAAAGGACAATTGCTGATAAACAGTGCCCGTGGCGATATTTTAGATAATCAGATGGCATTAAATCATTATCAAAACTATGTTAATGCACCAGCTTTGGTTCTGGATGTTTGGCAAAATGAGCCACAGATAAATGTTGATCTATTAAAATATTGCCTATTGGCGACACCTCATATCGCTGGCTATGCCGTTGAGGGCAAGTGGCGTGCCACGTTAATGCTTTGTCAGGCACTAGCTGGTTATTTTAATATTTCTGTGAACAGTGCTTATCTGGATGCTAAAACACAAACAAGTAACCCATGGGTGCCTCAGGCAGATGAAAAATTGTTGGAATTATTGCAGTCTTACTACCCGATAGCTCGAGATGACAAGGCTTTAAGAGGGGTTATTAATAACTTGCCGCAATCCTTTGACATTTTGCGCAAAAACTATCCCGTACGCCATGAGTTTTTGGCCCCAATCGCAGTAACAAATATATCAGGTGGTTAATTGATAAAACAGCAATGGCAGTTTCTTCGGTAATTCTTCAATGTGTTTTATATGGACATAGGATTGGCCACCAAAAATATAAGCCAAATAATCATGCGGTTCAATATCGATGGAGATACAAAAAGGTACCAGGCCTTCTTTTCGGGCGGCATTAACCGCGTGTTTAGTATCTTCCATACCATAACGACCTTCATACTGATCTAAATCATTGGGTTTGCCGTCAGTTAAGATCAACAATAATTTTTGTCCGGTTTTTTGCACCGCTAATTGCTTAGTGGCATAGCGAATGGCAGCTCCCATGCGGGTATAGTAATTGGGTTTAATCGCATACAGCCGGTTACGTACCGTATCATCATAGCTTTCATCAAACTCTTTTAATTGATAATAACGGATGTGACTGCGCAATTTAGAAGCAAAGCCAGTCATGGCAAAGCGTTCACCGGCAGCATTTAGGCATTCGGCAAATATATATAAAGATTCACGAATAATATCGATTACTTTGCGATCACCGGAAATAAACGCATCGGTGGATAGGGACAAATCGGCTAATAACAGGGTTGATAAATCCCGATTTGTTTTATACAGCTGGCGGTACAGGTTCGGATCAGTGGTACCACGACCCATAAACCGCTGTACACTGAACTCCATAAAACTATTGAGATCTGCTTCATCGCCTTGTTCCTGGCGATCGAACCATTTTCTTTGTGGTTTGAGCGATTCGAACTGTCGTTTTAGGATGCGTGCTTGTTTTTGTGTTTGTTCATTCCATTGGGCGGGTTCAGTAATTTTTAGTGCCATGGTTTGAAGCGAACACTGCTTTTCAATCAGCTGTTCTTTCTTATAATTCCATTCGGGTAGTAATATGCCTTCGCTCAGCACCACATCATCATATTCTGCAGAGGGTAAGTCCAAGTCCAGTTTGACCTTACTGGCGGTTTTACCACTGCTGACGGTGATTTTATCCAAATCATCGGCGACACTTTGTAAGTCTTCATCGTCGGTGTCTTCTTCAGAGCGATCGAGATTTAGAAACTCGGACCAGGTAAACAGACTTTCTAAGCGAAATGCAATTAAGCCATCACCCGGGTCCCGGTCATCCATTTGTTCAGCTTTGTATTTTTTTGTACCTAAATTTTTGGCGGCTAATTTTTGTTCATGATCTTGCTCATCTTGATCACCTTGGTCACGACGCTCTGCCACAGTTTTAGTGGGTGAAGGATACAACCACAGCATTACCGGTAGTGGCTGTACATCATGACCAACTTCAATGTGGTTTTCACAATAGGGGTCAGCAATGACTTGTTGAATGGCACGTTCTACGGCTTGCAGTTTTTTAGGTAAGGTAGAAACTTTAGGTCGATGTTGTAACTGTAATTGTGACAATATTTTATAACGCTGACCTAATCCCGGCCATTCATTTAATATTTGTTGGCTTAAATACTGGTTGTGTTTTATCCAATGATTTTTATGAGGTGTATGGTTTAAACTGGCCAAAGCAGTTAACCAGTAATACAGTGCCTCATTGGCTTTTGTTGATGGAAAACAATCTATTTGATTGGGCAAAAAAAAGTATTCATTATGAAAATGGGGCAGGGCTTGTTTAACACCGGATCCTGCCATTTTTTGCAAGAATGTTCGATGTCCGTCATGAATATAATCAGAGGTTTCGGCAATACTTAGTCCCGGATCACCACCCAAGGCTCGAAAGAAAACCGATAAACGTTTACCTAAATCGCTCAGACTGACAGCGGCTTCGCGGTATCTTATGCTGCTTTTGTTGGTTATGTAATGGTGCCATTTAACACCAACCCATTCTTCCATTACTAATCATCGCCCAGTTGCGCATTCATCACTTGCATCAAGGCTTCAACCACTTCAATATCATCAGTCAGTGGCTCAGCAATAGCTGCCCGACAGGCTTCGGACACAGAAATGCCACTTTTAATTAAGGTGGCGGCATAAATCAATAACCTGGTAGACGCGGACTCTTCTAAATCATGGTCTTTTAGTTGCCGTATATGACTGGCTAATCGAGCTAATAGCTTGGCTAGCTTGATATCAACTCCGGCTTCTTTGGCAACAATTTCAGCTTCCAGTTGTTTATTCGGGTAGTCAAAACTCATGGACATAAAGCGCTGTTTAGTTGATGGTTTCATACCCTTGAGTAAATTTTGATAACCCGGGTTATATGACACGACTAACATAAATTCAGGAGGTGCATACAGTAATTCGCCGGTGCGATCGATTGGTAAAATTCTGCGATCATCGGTCAATGGATGCATCACCACAATACTGTCTTTACGGGCTTCCACCACTTCATCTAAATAACAAATGGCACCCTCGCGAACTGCTCGGGTTAAGGGGCCGTCTTGCCAATAGGTTTCACCATCACCAATTAAGTGACGACCAATCAGATCAGATGCGGTTAAATCTTCATGGCAGGCAACGGTATACAATTTACGGCCTAATTTTTCAGCCATGTGCTGGATGAAGCGAGTTTTTCCACAACCGGTAGGCCCTTTGATTAAAACCGGTAATTGATTTTGCCAAGCGGATTCAAATAAGGTGACCTCATTATTTTGTGGTTGGTAATAACTCAGTGAAGCTGACTGCTTTAGGGTGGATGGTTTAGACATAATGTTTTGTTTAAAAAAAAGAGGGTGACTGTTGGCCACCCTCTTGGGTTCAGATTAAGATTTTAAGGCAGGATTATTGTGGCTCACATCAATGTGCTGGTCAGATTCACCTTTAACTAAAAAGCTGCATAGGTAAACAATTAAACCAATTAAGAATATGATGCCGGCGCCTTCGCGTAACCAATAAAAGAATTCAAGCTTGTCCTGGACAACCATATAAGGTAAAGGTTGGTCACCCATACGTTGCAAGTAAACTTGTACAATACCGGCGGCGGTCAGGAATAAGGTAATAAAGACCATGGAAACGGTCATTAACCAGAAAGACCACATTTCAACTACTTGGGCTTTATTGGAGTTAGCGACTCGACCACGTAATTTAGGCATGGCGTAAGAAATAATCGCCAACACCACCATTACATAGGCACCGTAAAAAGCCATATGACCGTGAGCGGCAGTAATTTGAGTGCCGTGAGTAAAATAATTCACTGGTGCTAAGGTATGTAGGAAGCCCCAAACACCGGCACCTAAGAAGGCCATAACACCGGTACCTAAAGCCCACAGTACAGCGACTCGATTGGCATGAATGCGACGTCTTTTATTAACCATGTTAAAGGCAAATAAGGTCATTAAGAAAAAGGGTATGGGTTCTAAGGCGCCAAAAATCGAGCCTAACCATAACCAATAACTTGGTGCCCCCATAAAGAAGTAATGATGGCCAGTACCAATAATGCCGGTGATTAAAGCCATTGCGACGATGATATATACCCACTTATCAATAACTTCGCGGTCAACACCGGTGGTTTTAATGAGTACAAAGGCCAGTAAAGATGCCAAGATCAGTTCCCAAACACCTTCTACCCATAAATGCACAACCCACCACCAGTAGTACTTATCCAGCACCAGGTTTTCAGGGTTTACAAAGGCAAATAAGAATAACAGGGCTAAACCTACCAGGCCGGTGAGTAACACCACATTAATAACGGTCTTACGACCTGAAATTATGGTCATTCCGACATTGTATAAAAAGCCTAAACAGACCACGACAATACCGACTTTACCAATGGTGGGCTGTTCTAAGAATTCCCGGCCCATGGTGGGTAAAAAGGCATTGCCTGATAGCTCTGCAAGTCTTTGATAGGGTATTAATAAATAACTAAGTACAATTAGTACCGCCGCAATTAAGAATATCCAGAAAAGAATTTTGGCCAGTTTAACTGAATGTAACTCCCGTTGAGATTCTTCGGGAACCATATAATAAGCCGCTCCCATAAAACCGAATAGTAACCAAACAATTAATAAGTTGGTGTGCACCATACGGGCAATATTGAAAGGAATATAAGGAAACAAAAAGTCACCAATGACATACTGTAGACCTAAAATGACACCAAAAACTATCTGCCCGACAAATAAAGCAATAGCGGCGTTAAAGTACAGTTTTGAAACTGCTTGAGATTGATATTTCATAAGTTAACTCCGTTATCCTTGAATGTTGGGTGGCCAGTTTTGGGCGTCAATACCATTTACGTATTTAAGAAATTCAGCCAATGCATCTAATTCTTCATTGCTGAAATTAAATTGTGGCATCGAACGACGACCGGGTATGCCCCCTGGAGGACGGCTCATAATAAAGGCTTTAATAGCCTCTTTGCTTTGACCAAACCGATCGTAAACATTACCGAGTTCCGGCGCAAAGTAAGCACCTTCACCCAATAGGGTGTGACAGCCTACGCAGTTGTTTTCTTCCCACAGGCGTTTGCCGTGAGATACCTCTTCAGTTAGGTTTTCTCTGTTATCAGTTGCTGGAATTCTTTGGTGTGTGTCATATGTAAGCACCAAGAACAGCAGAATGAAAAACAATGATCCACCGTAATAAATGTTTCTGGCAACACTTTTGGTAAATAGTTCTTTCATGTGATCCTCTTTTATACGTTGCAAATATACCCTACAAACTTTATTAGCAAGGCGGTAAACTAAATCGTGGGCATTTTAGTTATTTAGGTTAACGGAAACATTGACCTGGGTCAATATTGTTGTCAAAACAGGCGTTATAAATGATAACTAAAGACAAACCAAACTTTCTGAGTGTCTTGACTAAAGGAACGGGCAGAATAGTCAGCAGCTTTTAGTAACATAACCGCGTTGTCAGTTAAGTTTTTAGACAACGATAAATTAAACTCTGTACCCAATGAGCCGGAACCTGATTCAGAATCAAACTGATGGTATTTAGCTTGCCAGCTCCAACCATTGACTTGTCCCTTAACCCCCAGAAAGGTATCTACAATCCCGACATCTGGGGTTGTTAAAAACTGATCTGCCCAACCATTAAAGGCATGGAGTGTAGCTAATGGTGTTCTAAATGCAGCGCCACTTTGGTTGTTACTGCCTTCCAGCATTTCGTAGCCAGCAAAAAATTCGCCATTGTTAAAGGTTATAGCTGCATCAAAGCGTAGATAGTCTGCATCATAATCTACCGGGTTATTAGCCGCATCTGATTGTGTGGCGTACTCTAAACCCAGTTTTAGCTTTTGCTGGCCCATATCGAAGTGAGTGTTGTAACCAACTCCAATGGTATCGGTAGAAAATGACGCATCCTGTTTGTTGTCAATTCCATAATAATAAGCTTTTATATGGTGTTTTGTGTTCCAGGTTTTTGACCAGTTGGCTAACAGGGTTTTATTGTCATGGTCACCGGCCGGCACGTCTTCACCGAATATACGATTAACGTGATCTACGTAGGCAATAAACAAGTGACTTTCTATAATGTTAAAATCGAATGACAGGGCATCATAGGTTTGTTCATTTTGACGCCAGCCAACACCCCCTACAAAGCGTTGATTGTCCAGTAATATACGTTGCCTACCTAATTTAGTTGAGGCATTCGAGTTAAACTGATAACTGGCCCAAGCCTGATTAATTTCAGTGCCGGTGGGATCGGCAACCACCGGATACTGCGTCCGATTAGGCGTGTTGCCGGCACCTGCATTATATTGGTCCCCAAATATTTCGGTGACATTATCTGCTTCTATAAAAAATCGCCAACCGTTGTAATCAGCGGTTTTATAGTTTAACCGAGTCCGTAAAGTCGATGCATTGGCATCTTTGGCAAAATTGGCCTGGTCGACGAACTCATACCGGTAGCGGAAAGACAATGTGGCCTCACCTTTATTGGTAGATTGCGGCTCCTCAGAGGCTTGTAATGTCTGTGGTGAAATGGCTAAAGTACTGGCTAATAAAGCTGATGTGAGAACAGTTCTTTTAATGTTAATCATGGGCATAACCTGTTGGTTAAAGAGTTGTCCGTGAGTATAAATGATTTATAGTTTACCCTCATTGATATATATCAATTGCCCTAGATTGAAAAAAGCACATCAACATTCAATAATATTAACCGCCAGTCCGCCTCGAGAAGTTTCTTTGTAACTGTCTTTCATGTCATCGCCGGTGGCTTTCATGGTTTTAATGACTTTATCTAAAGAAACATAATGATTGCCTTCATTGCGATCGGCCATACGAAAAGCATTAATGGCTTTTACGCTACCCATGGCATTACGTTCAATACATGGGATTTGCACTAATCCAGCGATGGGGTCACAAGTCAAACCCAAGTTATGTTCCATAGCAATTTCGGCGGCATTTTCTACTTCATCCATGGTTAAACCACAGGCCGCGGCTAAGCCGGCAGCAGCCATCGAGCTGGCAACGCCCACTTCACCTTGACAGCCGACCTCAGCACCGGAAATAGAGGCTTTGGTTTTATATAGAATGCCAACAGCTGCGGCAGTTAATAAAAAATTACGAACACCTTGTTGATGACTGTCGCTGACAAAATTTAGGTAGTAGTAAATAACAGCCGGAATAATGCCGGCTGCGCCATTGGTGGGAGCTGTTACGACCCGACCACCGGCGGCATTCTCTTCGCTGACGGCCAAAGCGTAGGCATTGACCCAATCTAATACCGTTAGTGGATCCGCCAGATCTTTGGCTGATTTTTTACTTAACTCTTGGAATAGTTTTGGTGCCCGCCGCGGTAGATTTAAACCACCGGGCAAAGTGCCAACGGTATGAAACCCACGTTGCATACATTGTTCCATGGCTTGCCAAATAGTATCCAGTTGTTGGTCAATTTCATTGCGGCTACGCCAAGTCTCTTCGTTGGCGTACATAACCTCGGCAATGGTAAGATCTTGATTTTTACAGATTTCAAGTAATGCATCTCCACTTTCAAAGTGATAAGGTACAGCGGAGTTATCCTCCATAATGTGCTGTTCTTGTAGATGATTATGAGATAAAACAAAACCGCCCCCAACTGAATAATAAGCCTTTTGGACCAGTTCTTTACCGGCTTTATCAAAAGCAGTAAATTGCATGCCATTGGTATGTAAGGGGAGTTTTTTACGTTTATGAAACTTAAGGTGGTCTTTATCATTAAAGACAATTGTTAAATTCTGATTAACGATTTGTTGATTGTTTTTAACCGTTTCCAATAGCGTCGGTATTTTATCTGGATCGACGGTATCTGGTTGTTCTCCAGAAAGACCTAGGATAATGGCCTTATCGGTTCCATGGCCTCTACCGGTATGACTTAACGAGCCATATAATTCACTAACGATGTGATGAGTTTGTTCACTTAACTCGTGATTCTGTAAATACTGAGTAAATAAATGAGCGGCGCGCATAGGTCCTACGGTATGTGAACTGGAGGGACCGATACCAATTTTAAACAAGTCAAAAATACTAACAGCCATGATAAACTTACGCTATGAAAAAGCTAACATTATATAGTAGATTAGAATGCCCTTTGTGTGAGTTTGCCGAAGAATTATTAATCAGTGAGGGGATAATTTTTGAACTGGTTGATATTGATGAGTCGGCAGCCTTAATAAAGTTATATCACGTCCGGGTGCCGGTTTTGTCCGACGGTGAAAAGGAACTGGATTGGCCTTTTGATGCCGATACCGCTCGGGAGTTGGCCAATGGCTAAAGAAAAATCACAATTTGTCTGTAATCAATGTGGTCACGTTACCAATAAATGGGCGGGTCAATGCACCGCGTGTAAACAATGGAACTGTATTGATGAGGTTAAAATTCAAAAAACAATCAGTGCTGGTAAAAGTAATCGCTATGCCAACTATTCAGGTGACAATAAAATTCAAAAACTAGGGCAGGTAAGTACCGAAAAGCAAGCCCGAACCCAAACACATATTAAAGAATTAGACCGTGTTTTGGGGGGTGGATTGGTGCCTGGATCGGTGATTTTACTGGGTGGTGATCCGGGAATTGGTAAGTCTACATTGTTGTTACAGGTAACGGCACAAATTACCCAGTCAATCAACCCCTTGTATGTGACCGGTGAAGAATCGCTGGCACAGATTGCCATGCGTGCGACCCGTTTAGGGTTAGAGGTGGACGACTTGTCTTGCATGGCGGAGACTTCCTTAGAAGTTATTATCAGTACCGTGTTGCAACAAAAGCCTGATTTAGTGGTAATTGACTCGATACAAACACTTTTTAGTGAAGAGCTCACCTCGATTCCCGGGTCGGTTTCGCAGGTTAAAGAAACAGCTGCGCAATTAGTCAGAATGGCCAAACAGCATAAAATAACGGTGATTTTAGTGGGGCATGTTACCAAAGACGGGAGTATTGCCGGTCCTCGAATCTTAGAACATATGGTGGACACGGTTTTGTACTTTGAAAGTGATGGTAGCAGTCGTTTCCGGGTTTTGCGGGCGCTTAAAAATCGCTTTGGTGCGGTCAATGAAATTGGTGTGTTTGCCATGACCGAACGAGGAGTAAAAGAAGTTGAGAATCCTTCGGCCATTTTTTTAAGTGAACACAAAACAGAAAAACCCGGATCGGTGGTGATGGTGACCCGTGAAGGTACTCGACCTTTGTTAATAGAGATACAAGCTTTGGTTGATCAAAGTCCGTTAGGTAATCCAAGACGTCTATCTGTGGGTTTAGAGCACAATCGACTGGCGATGTTACTGGCTGTATTACATCGCATGTGTCAGTTACCAATTCATGACCATGATGTGTTTTTAAATGCAGTGGGTGGTATGAAAATAACCGAAACAGCGGCTGATTTAGCTATTATCATGGCCATTGTGTCGAGTTTTAAAAACCGCTACTTACCGGCCGGCACGGTGGTTTTTGGTGAGGTGGGGTTAACCGGTGAAATTCGACCGGTACAAAATGGTGAAGATCGTTTGAAAGAAGCTGCTCACCATGGTTTTGAAACCGCTATTGTGCCAAAAGGTAATGCCGGTAAATGGACCCAAAAATTACCGATTAAAGTGATTGCCGTAAGCCAAGTTAGTGAAGTTGTTGATTTGATTTAAGGTGATGATTGGAACTGAGGTGATGGATAAAATTGGGCCGATAGAATGAAATCGACCCGTTAATGAGTCAATAGATTTAACAACCCAAATAAAGGGTTTTGGCTAATACCGAATATTTCGCCAGCGTATTTTTATTTTTTGCCCGGTTTACAATACAATTTATGCAATAGCTGAATGACTTCAAGCGCTTTACTATCTGCCAATGAATATAAAATGGTTTGTGATTGGCGCTTATTGTTAACTAACTTAGCTTTACGTAGTTGAGCTAAATGTTGAGAAAGGGCTGATTGCGATAAATTTGGTAAATGTTCATTAAGTGCCCCAACCGACATTTCAGTGTCATGCAACAGGCATAAAATCATCAGTCGTTGCTGATTGGAGATTAATTTTAGTAGTTCTGAAGCCGATGCTGAATGTTCGACCATATCGTTCATAGATTTTGACATGTTATTATTACCTTAGATTATTAGCTCGTTTATTTTGCCTGAAAAAATTTACTTTGACAAACGTTTGTTATTTAAAATTTGTCGGGTAGGTAAGTATAACATAATGTTAGCGGTTACATAGCAGGCAAAAGCTTAATCCAATCAAAACTATCCGGTTTTTGTTCAAAGACTCAGACTTACACAGTAGGCTCAAACTATATAAACGTAATGTTTAATTATTATGTCTGAAGAACACCATGAATGTTGATTCGTGACTTTTTCCACAGGTGATCTAGATCGCATCTGCTATAGTGATTGCTTTTATATTTGTCGATGAGGGTAAGCATGTCACTGTCTAGAATTTCACTTATTTTGTTGCTGGCTTTACTGGCTGGTTGTAATCAGCCGCAACATGTCAAATCCATTGCTGATAATGGTTCAGCTGCGGCGATTAATCTTGAACTTGATTATCAAATGTTCACTTTGGATAATGGTTTAAAGGTGATTGTTCATGAAGATCATTCAGATCCAATCGTTGCCATTGCCACTATCGTACATGTGGGTTCAAACCGTGAAAAGCCCGGTCGCACAGGCTTTGCCCACTTTTTTGAACACATGTCTTTTAATAATTCTGAAAATGTGCCAATGGGTGCCAACCGAAAAATGATTCCTGAACTGGGTGGCACCCGCAACGGCGGCACCTGGTCTGATGGCACCATGTATTATGAAGTGGTACCGAAAGACGCTTTTGAAAAACTCATGTGGATTGATTCAGACCGTTTTGGTTACATGATTAACACCGTTAAACAAGGCACCCTGGAGCGTGAAAAACAGGTGGTGAAAAATGAAAAGCGCCAACGGGTCGATAACCGCGCTTACGGCCATACCTCGCATGTCATAAAAAAAGCTTTGTTTCCGAAGTCTCACCCTTATAACTGGACGGTGATTGGTGATTTAGAGGATTTGCAAAATGCCACTTTAGCCGATGTGCGCGAATTTTATGATGAATATTACACCCCCGGGAATGCCACTTTGGTGATTGCCGGAGATATCGATTTTGCCACCGCCAAAGCATCTGTTGAAAAGTGGTTTGGTGAAATACCTGCCGGTCAACAAGCCGTTGCCTTAGACCCCATACCGGTGAGCTTAGATGAGAGCAAGCGTTTATATCATGATGATAATTTTGCCAAATTACCGGAATTACGGCTGACTTTTCCGACTGTCGAGCAGTATCACAACGATGCCTATGCTTTAGATGCTTTGGGTGAAATTCTCGCGGTTGGACAACAATCTCCTTTGTTTTCAACCCTGGTGAAAGAGTCAAAATTAGCGGCTGAAGTGTCTGCATATAACAGATCTGAAGAACTGGCCGGTACCTTTACTATGCGGGTACGCGGCCACGAGGGTGTTGGTTTGGATGCAGCCTATGAAGTATTGCGCAATGCCTTAGCTGACTTTGAGAAAAAAGGTGTACGAGCCACCGATTTAGAAAAAATCAAAGCCCGACAAGAAACCGCCTTTTACAATGGTATTTCCAGTGTTTTAAACAAAGCCTTTCAATTGGGTATTTATAACGAATACGCCGGTGATCCTGCGTTTTATAAACAAGACATTACCAACATAAAGGCCGTGACTGCCGACGATGTGATGCGTGTTTATCATCAATATATTAAGGATAAACCGGCCATAATCACCAGTTTTGTGCCCAAAGGTCAAGTTGAATTGGCGTTAACCGATTCCAAGAAAGCCGATGTGGTTGAAGAACAAATTGTTGCCGGACAGGAACCTGAGTTTACTGAAGAAGACAGTGATGATTTTGTCATAACACCCACCCAACATGACCGTTCTGAACCTGCATTGGGTATATTGCCAGTACTTAAGTCGCCGAGTATTTGGGAAGCCAAAAGCGACCACGGGTTAAAGATTGCTGGTATTAAACAGGATGAAGTGCCTTTGGTGAACTTCACCTTGCGTATTAACGGTGGTCAGATGCTGGATCAATCAGATAAAGTCGGTACCGCGAATTTATTGGCACAAATGCTGGAAGAGGGCACTAAAAACAAAACTGCTTCCGAATTTGAGGATGCCATAGGTCTATTAGGTTCGGGTATTAATGTCTCAGCAGGTACCACAGCCATCACCATTTCAGGCACCAGTTTGGCCCGAAACTTTGCTAAAACCATGGACCTGGTCACTGAAATGCTACTGCAACCACGATTTGACGGCGCGGATTTTGAACGCATAAAAAATAACACACTCACCGATATTACCTCGGCTTACGGAAATCCGAACAGCATCGCTCAAAACGTATTTTTCCGACAACTTTATGGTTCGGATCATGTGGCCGGTCAGCCTTCGGTTGGCACCTTAGACTCGGTTAAAAATATTGAACTTGCAGATGTTAAAGAATGGTATCAGAACAACCTATCAACGCAACTCATGCAATTCAATGTGGTTGGTGCCATCGATAAGAGTACCGTTATGGGCGCATTACAAAAACTGGACAGACATGTGCCCAATCGAACCATCGATTTGGCCTTTTTGCCTGCCAACAAACCTACATTAACACCACAATTGTACTTTGTTGATGTACCTGCGGCTAAACAATCGGTACTCATCGTTGGTAAACAATTACCGGTTGGTACCGACCCTGATTTCACGGCCATTGATATCGTTAACAACCGCTTAGGTTCAGGGTCCAGTGCACGCTTAACACAAATGCTGCGCATCACCAAGGGCTATACTTATGGGGCTTATTCATATCCCAGTCGCTCGGAATTCTATCCCAGCGCTTTTGTGGCGGCCACGCAAGTTCGTAGTAATGTGACGCTGGAGTCCTTAGAAATTCTCAAAGATTTGATTGGCAATTACGCCGAAACCTTTACGGCAGATGATTTATCCACCACCAAGAATTTGCTCAGTAAAGGCAACACCCGCCGTTTTGAAACCTTGGGCCAATTGCTCGGCGCGCTGAATGAAGTGACACGGTTCGATTTAGGCCATGATTTTCTGGAACAGGAACAAGCGGTATTAACTAACATGAGCTTGACTGATGCCAAAAATTACATCAATCAGTACCTGGATGAACAGGCCATGATTTATGTGGTGGTCGGTGATGCTAAAACCCAATTATCCCGGCTTAAAGACCTGGGCTATGGTGAGCCGATTGTCCTTGATCGGGATGGTAATGCAATGAAATAGAAAATTATTTGCATAAAACGCTAAACACCTGATAACTTCAAGCTATCAGGTGTTTCTTTGTTCAGCGGTCATACGTTAAGCTGCGGCAGCTGCTTTGTTATCTTGTCTTGATTGATACCAATAAAACAGCACCGGAATAACCACTAAGGTTAATAAGGTGGAAATCAAAATACCAAAGATCAGTGACACGGCCAGACCGTTAAAGATTGGGTCATCAAGAATAAAGAAAGCACCCATCATGGCGGCTAATGCCGTTAAAATAATGGGTTTAGCGCGTACTTCGGCTGATTGAATTACAGCGGTTTTCAAATCAGCCCCTGCGGCCAGTTGGATTAGAATAAAGTCCACCAACAGAATCGAATTCCTGACAATAATACCGGCCAGAGCAATCATACCAATCATCGATGTGGCAGTGAATTGGGCACCCAGTAACCAATGCCCGGGCAAAATGCCGATGATGGTTAATGGAATTGGGGCCATAATAATGAGTGGTGCAAAGTAGGAATGAAAGTGTGCCACAATCAATAAAAAGATTAATATCAGGCCAACAGAATAGGCAATACCCATATCACGGAAGGTTTCATAGGTTATTTGCCACTCACCATCCCATTTGATGTAGGTGTTATCTGTAAACAGCGGTTGCTCAATAAAATATTGATCAATCTCCGGATGTTGCTCTTCAATCAGTTTTTTAACGCCGAACATACCATAAAGCGGTGAATCCGCACCACCGGCAATGTCGGCGGTAACCATGGTCATGGGTCGGAGGTCTTTATGTTGTATTGATTTCTCAATGGTTGTGTTTTGAATAGTCACCAATTCACCCAACTGAATAAAATGACCTTGATTGCTTTTAATTGGGACGGTCATCAACTGGGTTAAGTCATTTTGTTTACTGCGGTCTAATTCGATGCGAATGGGTTGTGCGTATTTATTGTGTTCATCACGCAAGAAGCTGACGTCACTACCCACCAACGCAGTATTGACAGTGTTGATGATTTGTTGTTGCGAAATACCAGCCAGCATGGCTTTGGCTAAATTAATTTCAAGAACTTGTTTTGGCGCATCAAATTCGATGGTGGTGTCAATGTCGACCAAGTGATCAACTTCGTGGAATAATTTTTCTATTTCCTTGGTGGCGGCAATTTGGTCAGGATAGTGGTTGCCGTAAACTTCTGCCACCAGTGGCGAAATCACCGGTGGTCCAGGTGGTACTTCAACAATTTTCAATGAAGCATCGTATTTCTGTGCCATGGTATGAAGAATTTCACGCATCTCCAGAGCAATTTGATGGCTCTGCTTATCACGATCATGCTTATCAGTCAGCATAATTTGAATGTCGCCAAGGTGTGATCCTTGACGTAAAAAATACTGTCTAACCAGACCGTTAAAGTTAATCGGTGAGGACATGCCGGTATAAGCAACAGCATGTTTAACTTCTTCAAATTCGTTTAATTGAGTAACCAGCTCAACCATTAATTGGTTGGTGGTTTCTAAGGTGGTGCCTTCTTTCATGTCTACGATTATCTGTAGCTCTGATTTGTCATCAAAGGGCAGCATCTTTAAAATTACTTGTTGGAAGGGCACCAACATAATTGACATGATAAGCAATAAAACGACTGAGCCAATGAGTGCATAGCGTGGTTTGCGACCACCCTCTCGCTTCAAGAAGATTGGTAGGATACGTTGAAAAATAGAATCTTTTTTGGGTTGTTCATTTTCATCGGTATGTTTTTCAGAGTGGCTGTGTCCCTTGCCGATAATTTTAATGTATAACCAGGGCGTGACAATCAGTGCAATCAACAATGATAGCAACATGCCCATACTGGCATTAATGGGTATGGGACTCATATAAGGCCCCATCAAGCCACTGACAAAGGCCATTGGCATTAACGCAGCTATTACCGTAAAAGTCGCCAGAATGGTGGGTCCGCCCACCTCATTGACCGCCGGTGGAATTATATCGCTGAGTTTGTCTTTATTATTCTTACTGCGCCGATGAATGTTTTCCACCACCACCACCGCATCATCCACCAAGATACCGATGGAAAATATCAGGGCAAACAATGAAACGCGATTTAAGGTAAATCCATAGGCCCAAGACGCGAATAGAGTAATCGCTAATGTAATACTGACAGCCAGACCCACCACCAAAGCTTGACGCCAGCCCATGGCAATCAGCATTAAAATAATGACAGATATGGTGGCAAAAATTAACTTCTTAATGAGCTGATTGGCTTTATCATTTGCGGTTTGGCCGTAGTCACGGGTGATTTCCACATGCACGTCATCAGGTATATGGTTGAGCTTTAATTGTTCTAAGGACTGAATAACTGATTGGGTTATTTGGCCGGCGTTACTGCCTGGTTTTTTACCCACGGCAATGGTTACAGCCGGCGCATAATCCGGTGCCAGGCCTTGTCCCCAGGCATGGCCGGAATGAATCCAGGTATAAGATTCCGGTGAATCTGCACCATCATGAATTTTGGCAATGTCTTGCAAATAAACCGGCTTGCCTTCTGCAGTCACTTTTACAATCAGGCTTTTAAGGTCATCTATGTGGCTGAAGGAATAACCGGTTTGTACTTGAATAAGCCGATTATCTTCAATGCGTTTCGCTAAGGGTAAACTGTAGTTACTGGCCTGTAAAGCATGGGTGATATCTGTAAATCCGACTTTGTAATTAAGCATGTCGACCGGATTCATTTCAATGTGCACAATTTGCTCGCCGCCACTGAAACTGCGGATAATTCGGGTCTCGGGTATGCGTTTTAACTGGTTCTCAAGACTGTGCGCGATTTTAAGTAAGTCGGCATTGGTTTTATTCGGATCATCGCTCCATAAGGTGGCCGTTAAAACCGGAACATCATCAATGCCCATGGGTTTAATGACTGGGGTTGTTGCGCCTAAATTATAAGGCAGCCAATCACTGTTAGACTGGACTTGGTTATACAGCCGAACGATGGCGTCATTTCGTTTAATACCCACTTTAAAGCGTACCGTAATGATTGACATGCCGGGGCGGGAAATCGAGTATATATGTTTAATGTCGGACAATTCATCCAAAACTTGTTCTGCTGGGATGGTAATGAGTTGTTCCACTTCCTTGGCGCTGGCACCGGGTAGACCAATGATGACATTGGCAAAGGTGACATCAATTTGAGGTTCCTCTTCCCGTGGCGTAACCACCACAGCAAAGGCACCCAATAAAACCAATACCAAGGCAATTAATGGCGTTAGTTGGTTGTTCTGAAAGTATTTAGCCAGAACGCCCGAAATGGATAATTTATGTTGATTGTTCATAGTGTTCGCAATCTATTT
>Ga0079224_100001661_pt1 | contig 26073 bp, 25 predicted proteins | sample Stecom2015_FD_80414 | JGI IMG/M metagenome (GOLD analysis project Ga0079224, IMG submission 80414) | Agricultural soil microbial communities from Utah to study Nitrogen management - Steer compost 2015 | ecosystem: Environmental > Terrestrial > Soil > Agricultural land | place: USA: Utah... | reverse complement strand
TTCGATGCGGCCGCCGTCGCCCGTATATTTGATCGCGTTCGACACCAGATTGTCGAGCACCTGGTCCAGCTGGTCGGGGTCGACGAGCGCTTCGCCGACGTTTCCGTCGATGTCGAGGGCAATGGAAATCGACTTCTGCTGCAGCTGGAAGGCGAACCGGTCGGCCACTTCCTCCAGCATGCCGCGGATGTCGGTCCACTCCTTGGTGAGGCTGGCGCCCTTGGAATCGAATTTGGACAGGTGCAGAAGGTCGCCGACGAGCCGGATCATCCGTTCCGTCTCCCCACGGACGACCTGGATGAACTTGCGGGAAAGCGCCGGATCCTGCAGAGCGCCGTCTTCCAGCGCTTCCATGTAGCTTTTGATCGTCGTCAGCGGCGTCCGGAGCTCGTGGGACACGTTCGCGACGAACTCGCGCCGCGCCCGCTCCAGCGCCTCCTGCTCGGTGACGTCCTGCAGCACGACGATGGTGCCGGAGATGCCCTTCCCCCGGCGGTGGATCGGCGTGAACGTCACCCGGACGTGGATCGGATCGCCGCCTTCCTTCCGGTTGATCTCGATCATCAGCGAGTGATGCTCGCCGAACACATAGCGGTCCACCGACTGCTTCGGGATGCCGAGCACGTCCGCGATGTCCGGACTGCCATGCGCCGTTTCGTCCGCCAGCGACAGCATTTCCCGCGCCCGCACGTTCATCAGGATGATGCGGCCCATGTCGTCGGTGGCGATGACGCCGTCGCTCATGTTGATCAGGATGGACGCCAGCTTTTCCTTCTCTTCCGCGTTTTGCGACAGCGCCTCGCGCAGCCGTTCCGTCATCTCGTTGAACGCCGCGCCGAGCTGGCCGATCTCGTCGCCGCTCCGCACCCTGACCTGCCGGTTGAAATTGCCCCGCGCGATCGCCTTCGCCTGGGTGGTGATGTCCTTGATCGGGCCGGTGATCGTATGGGCGAGCACCGTGCCGATGAGCGCCGTCAGCGCCAGGGCGATGGCCGTCCCGGAAAACAGGATCCGGTTGATGCGGTTGATGTTGCCGTAGATGTCGTCGAGGGACGCGATCATGTACACGGCGCCGATCACCTTGCCGCCGCTGCCGACGGGCATGGCGATCACCTGGTTGCGCGAGCCGGCGGCGTCCACCAGCGTGTCCGAAAGGTGGGGAATGCCCTGCAGGGCGCGGGTGACCACCGTTTCCGTGTTCCGCTTCCCGACGATGGACTGGTTGCGCTGGGAGGTGGTCGAGACGATTTTGCCCGTCGAGTCGATGATCTGGATTTCCGCCCGGCTGATCGTGTTCAGGTTTTTGACCGCCTTGTCCAGTTCGACGTGCATCCGCTCCGCCACGTCCTCGTCGCCGTTCTGGATGGCCAGCAGATACGGCTCCACGAAGGTGGCCAGAAGCTGCACCTGTTTGGACATGTTTTCCGAAGAAGTCCGGAGGAACATCGATTCCAGCGTGCGCACGAAATAGACCCCGATCACCTGGACGGCCACCAAAATCAGAAGGACGTAGATGATGGCCAGGCGCACCTGGATCGTCTGGAAAAAGCGGACTTCCTTCATGCCGGGTTATCCTCCCGCCTTCGGATTGCGCAGCATGTACCCGAGGCCCCGGCGGGTGATGATGTATTCTGGGCGGCTCGGGTCGTCCTCCAGCTTTTCGCGCAGCCGGCGGATCGTCACGTCCACCGTGCGCATGTCGCCCAGATATTCATACCCCCAGACCGCCTGGAGCAGATGCTCCCGCGTCATCACCCGGCCGCAGTTTTTCGCCATGTAGTGGAGCAGTTCGAATTCCCGGTGGGTCAAGTCCAGCGGAACGCCGTTCTTGTAGACCATGTACATGTCGCCGTCCACGGTCAGCTCGTGGATGCGGATGGCGCTCGCGGGGGACGGGTCCGCCTGGCTGGCGAACTTGGCCTGGCGCCTGAGATGCGCCTTCACCCGGGCCAGAATTTCCCGCGTGCTGAACGGCTTGGTGACGTAGTCGTCCGCCCCCATCTCGAGGCCGAGCACCTTGTCGATTTCCGAATCCCGGGCCGTCAGCATGATGATGGGCACCGTGAGACCGGCCGCCCGCACTTCGCGGCAGACGTCCATGCCGTCTTTCACCGGCAGCATGAGGTCGAGCAGGATCAGGTCGGGATGCTCGCCGCGGGCCAGCCGCACCGCTTCCTCGCCGTCGAAGGCGCAGACGACCTGGTACCCTTCCTTCTCCAGGTTGAATTTGATGATGTCGGCAATCGGCCGTTCGTCGTCCACCACCAGAATTTTTGCCGCCACGCCTGTCACCGTCCGAATCATGGTCTTCATTTATATTATCATACTTGGAAAGGCTGTCGTCACTGCGGATGAAAGGAAGCGCCGCGATGCGCCCGATCGAACCCAAAAAAAAAGAGCAAAGATCAAAAAAGAGGCGGATGGATCTGGCGATCGCGAGACGGTGAAGGACGGAAGGCCGAAAAAAGGCCGCCGGCCTTGCGGCCGGCAGCCCGTTTTTTCCCTGGTCCCGAACGTCATTGGTTCAGGTATTTCAGCGGATTTTGCACCTTGCCCTTCTCGAGCACTTCAAAATGCAGATGCACGCCGGTGGAATTGCCGGTGCTTCCCATCACGCCGATTTTGTCGCCCTTTTCGACGATGTCGCCTTTGGACACGCTAATTTTGCTCAGGTGGGCATATAATGTCTCGTAGCCGTTCTGATGGTCGATGATGACCGTCTTGCCATATCCGTTCTTCTCGCCGGCGAACACGACCTTGCCGGTGTCCGCCGCCAGAATGGTCCGGTCGCTGGACGTGATGTCGATGCCGTTGTGGTTGCGTCCCCAGCGCTTGCCGAATTTGCTCGTGATTTTCGCCTTCTTGACGGGCCAGGCGAATTTCCCCGTCCCTTCCCCGGCCAGCCGCAGCGTGCCTTTGGCCACGACGGCGGCGACGGGCTGCACCAGCACCTCTTCGCCGATCAGCGTTTCGCTCACCGGGAAGCCGTTGATGTAGGTGAGCTCGTAGGTTTGCTTCTTCAGCCCGTTCTTGCCGGGGCTGATCACCCGTGTCTTCCCGATGCGGAGCGTATCGTCCGTCTCGTAGATGATATCGTGCTGGATTTCCACTTCCTCGATGGCCACTTTGACGACCTTCACGCCCAGATCGGGCGTAAACGGCTTGATGATCATTTTGTCGCCGGGGTAGATCCTGTCGTTCTCGATCCACGGATTCATCGCGTAGAGGAGCGGCAGGTCTTCATACCCGTAGCCGAACTTGGCGCCGATGCAGCTGACGCAGTCGCCTTCCTGCACTTCGTAGACGACCGGCGGCGCCCCCGTCGACTCCAGCATCGCCAGCACCACGTCCGGCTCGTCGAACTCGCCCGGATCCGCCAGCACGTCTTCCAGCCGGACGCTCTTCGTGAATTCGACGGATTTCACCACCGCATCCTCGTCCTTGGGCAGCGTCAGCACCGGCTCCGCCGACAGGACGGCCACTTCCTTGTCTTCGATGATGATGCGGGGCTCCATGAACTTCTCTTTGTAGGCATCGAGGAGGGCCTCCGCTTCTTCCCGGCTTTTCAGCCGGGCGACCTCCTCGCCGTTGATGACCAGCGCCACGCCCACGGCCTTGGCCGTGACCGCCTGGCGGACGGCGTCGATGACGCGGTCGTTGTCGAACTCGCCCTTGAACGTCACTTCCTTCTCGAAGTCGATGTCCGGCGCGATCAGCTTCATCTCCACGTCGGGATGGGCCGCCGCGATTTCCGCAAAGCGGTCTTGCACCGCCTTCCCGACGATGCTCGCGTCATTGACGGCGCCGACGACTTGTCCGTTGAGATAGACGTGGTAGATTTCATATGTATGTTTCTCGATGTACCGGTTGCCCCCCGCCGAGATGCCGGCAAGAATGACGGCGGCCGCGGCGCCTTTGGCGATGAGCCATTTGTGGCGTCCGAGCCAGCTTCCCAACTTCCATCGTGTTGTCCGGATGATTCGCGTTGCCTGCTTCATTTGCAGCTTTCCGACACGGCCGGTCCAGTTTTGGAGCTTCGCCCGCATGCGGCGGACCCGCTCCATGATATTCGAAACCGTCATGATCGTCTCCTTGCAATCGCAGTTCTTGTTGTCAATTTCTGCAAATTCGTGAAAAAAACTGGTTTCCTCGAATCAGCCGTTCAAGCTTTTTTTACTTTAGCACACGATGAAGTTCGTTTTCAACAATCAAATCCGACACTTCTCCGAACAATCGGGCCCGATACCATTCTATTCGCCAAACAGGATGGCCAGAAGCCGATCCAGGTCTTCCGGGTTCAGATAGTCTTCCATCACCCTTGCGATTTCGTCCGCTTCCTCCGCCGTGATGCCGTCTTCCACAAAGCCGGACAGCCGCTGCAGCTCTTCCTGGGGCACGTGGTTGTACAGCATGGTGAAAATGTCGATCTTGTCCGCTTCGGACAGGCTTTTCCTTTTTTCGTTGAATTCTTCCGCCGACATGATCAGCCCGCTCCGCATGGCGGCCCGGCCGAACACCGGAACGGCGTTGGGCCCCGGACCGGATCCGTCTCCGCCATCGTCCGCGGCTTCATCCGTCGGTCCGGCCCAACCGTCGGCCGAACCGCCGGCCGTCCGGCCGGTCAAGCCGCCGCCAGCGGCTCCCATGGCGCCGGGGATGGCGCCATCCATGGGGCCGGAGCCGCCGCTGGCCGCATCCCCGCTCCCGCCGGACGCCGTGCCGGGCGCTTCCGCCGGTCTTCCGACCGGCATCACCGGCGCGTCCACCTTCAGGGCGTGCCCCGACGGCCGGCCGCCGGCCGGCTGCCTGGCGTCCGCGGCGTCTTCCCCGTTCGCCGGACCGGGGGATGTCCATCGGCCGGCCGCCGGCTTGCGGCCGTCGTTCGGCAGAAACGCGGAGAACAGTTCGCCGACATCCAGCTGCGGCGCCTCCACGCTGCCGAGGTTCCATTTCTCCAGAAGGGCGTCCAGGTAGGATTGCACCAACCAGAACGTCGTCAAAACGGACAAGGCGGCGGCCAGCACCGCGCCCGCCGCCCATTTGGCCAACCAACCGATCCATTTCATGATCTCGCGTCATCCTTTCCGGCCAGCTAGCGTCGAAACGCCGGAGGCGGGCCTTTCGCGCTGCGGCGGATGCGGCCGCATCCGCCGGACCCGGCAACCGCCGCCGGCGCCCGCCCGGGCGACAACGCCCGGCGCCGGGCAACCCCTGCCGCGAACGCCGGGCGTATTTCCTAGTATTGACGCGATTTCCCATGTTTCATTCAGCGACGGACAACGTCAGAAAACGGGCAGCACCTGGTTCGTCTGTTCCCGGGCGCGCCCCACGGAGAAAATGGCGATGGGAATGCCGGTCAGTTCGGCAATCCGCTCCACGAACCGCCGCGCGTTGGCCGGCAAGTCTTCCAGCTTCCGGACGCCCGACAGGTCTTCGGTCCAGCCCGGCAGTTCCTCGTAGACGGGCTCGCATTCGCCGAGCACCCGCAGGCTGGCCGGATATTCCCGGATCAGGTCGCCCTTGTACCGGTAAGCCGTGCAAATCTTGACGACGGGCAGCCCCGTCAGCACGTCGACGGAGTTGAGGGACAGGCCGGTGATGCCGCTGACGCGGCGGGCGTGGCGCACCACCACGCTGTCGAACCACCCGACCCGGCGCGGACGGCCGGTCGTCGTGCCGTATTCGTGGCCGACTTCCCGGATGCGGTCGCCGGTTTCATCCTTCAGCTCCGTCGGGAACGGACCGTCGCCGACCCGGCTCGTGTAGGCTTTGGCCACCCCGATCACCTTGCCGATTTTCGTCGGCCCGATGCCGGCCCCGATGCAGACGCCGCCCGCCGACGGATTGGAGCTGGTGACGTACGGGTACGTGCCGTGGTCAATGTCGAGCATGACGCCCTGCGCGCCTTCGAACAGCACCTTTTTCCCGGCGTCGATGGCGTCGTTGAGCAGCACCGACGTATCCGTCACGCAGGGGGCGATCGTTTCCGCATAGCGCAAATAGTCGTCGATGATGGCGTCGGCGTCGAGCCCGGGTGCCCCGTACACCTGTTCAAAGAGCCGGTTTTTCATGGCCACCATGTGCCGCACCTTGTCTTTGAACACGTCGGGATCCAATAGATCGGCCACCCGGATGCCGCTGCGCGCGGCTTTGTCCATGTAGCAGGGCCCGATGCCCTTGAGGGTCGTGCCGATTTTGGCGGCGCCCTTCAGCTCTTCCTCCAGCGCATCCTGCCGGATGTGGTAGGGCATGATGAGGTGGGCCCGGTTGCTGATCCGCAAGTTGGCGGCGGAAAAGCCGTTTTCCACGACATAGCGGATTTCCTCGATGAGCACCTTCGGATCGATCACCATGCCGTTGCCGAGCACGCACATTTTGTCCCCGTAAAAAATGCCGGACGGAATCAGGTGCACCTTGTACTTCCGGTCTCCGAGCATGATGGTGTGCCCGGCGTTGTTGCCGCCCTGGTACCGGGCCACGACGTCGGCGGATTCGGCCAGAAAATCGGTGATTTTTCCCTTTCCTTCATCACCCCATTGGGTGCCGACCACGACGACGGCAGACATGGGCCATCCCTCCCCGCAGCTTTCAGGCATGAAAAAAAAGGCAATGCAAACAGTTTTCTCATGATTGCCGGCACTTCCAGCTTAACAGCGGGAAACCGGAATGTCAAACGAAAAAACGAACGTTGTCCCGGAAAATTGGGACAACGTTCGGAAAAACCTTGGCGATCGATGAAATTTTGCAGGTTGCCATGCCATCAGTCCGCAAAAACCCGTCAAGCCCCGGCTGCCGCATCCAGGTGGCCGCGGTCGAGGCTGACGAACTTGTTGAACTGCTTCAGAAAGACAAGTTCCACCGTGCCGACCGGACCGTTCCGCTGCTTGGCGATGATCACTTCGATGATGTTCTTCTTGTCGGAATCCTGATTGTAGTAATCATCGCGGTACAGGAACGCCACGATGTCGGCGTCCTGCTCGATGGAGCCGGACTCCCGCAGGTCGCTCATGAGGGGACGCTTGTCCTGCCGCTGCTCCACGCTGCGGGACAGCTGGGACAGGGCGATCACCGGCACCTCGAGCTCCCGCGCGATTTGCTTCAGCGAGCGGGAAATTTCCGACACTTCCTGCTGCCGGTTGTCCGCGAAGCGGCTCCGGCCGTGGATGAGCTGGAGGTAGTCGATGACGATGAGGCCGAGGCCCCGTTCCTGCTTGAGGCGGCGGCATTTGGCGCGGATGTCCGCCGTCGTGATCGCCGGGGAATCGTCGATGTAGATGGCCGCCTCCGACAGGGCGCCGATGGCCATCGTCAGCTTTTCCCAGTCGTCTCCTTCCAGGCGGCCCGTCCGCATCCGGTTGGCGTCCACGTTCGCCTCGGCGCAGATCATCCGCTGCACCAGCTGGGCCGCCGACATTTCGAGGCTGAAGATGGCCACCGTTTCCTTGGCCCGCACCCCGACATTTTGCGCCACGTTCAGGGCGAAGGCGGTTTTGCCGACCGACGGGCGGGCGGCGACGATGATGAGGTCGCTTTTCTGGAAACCGGAAGTCAGCCGGTCCAGATCGGGATAGCCGGACGGAATGCCGGTAATGCCGCCCTTGTTGTGGTACAGATACTCGACCCGCTCGAACACGTCCATCAGCACGTCGCGGATGGACACGAACCCTTCCCCGCGCCGGTTGGAAATTTCCAGGATGCGCCGCTCCGCCTCGCTGATCAGCTCCCGCACGTCTTCGGCGGCGGAATAGCCGCTCGCGGCGATCTGCGTGGCGGTGCGGATGAGCCGGCGGAGCATCGCCTTCTCCTCGATGATCCGGGCATAGTACGCCACGTTCGCCGCCGTCGGCACGCTGTTGGCGAGTTCCGTCAAATAGCCGATGCCGCCGACTTCCTCCAGAAGGCCCTGGTCCTTCAGCCGGGTGGAAAGCGTGACGAGATCGACGGGCTCCGACTCCTCGGACAGCTGCACCATCGCTTCAAAAATGCGCTGATGGGCCGCCCGGTAGAAATCGTCCGGCGTGACGTGCTCCATCGCCGCGGCGATTGCTTCGTTTTCCAGCAGGATGGCGCCGAGCACCGCCTGCTCGGCTTCCAGATTATGGGGCGGAATCCGATCCGTGAACAAACCGGTTTCCCTTTCGTCCATGCCGTTATTCCTCCACGACCTGCACCTTGAGCGTCGCTTTGACGTCCGGATGGAGCTTCACCGGCACCTCGGTCACGCCGAGGCTGCGGATCGGCTCGTCCAGCGCGATTTTCCGCTTGTCGATGTCGAGCTTCATGTTTTTCAGCTCGTCCGCGATGTGCTTCGCCGTGATGGAGCCGAACAGGCGGCCGCCTTCGCCGGCCTTGGCCTTGATGACGACGCTCGTTTCCTTCAGCCGTTCGGCCAGCGCCCGCGCTTCTTCCCGTTCCTTTTCCTTCTGCCGCTCCTCCGCCTTCTTCTGGTGCTCCAGCTGCTTCAGATTCGATTCATTGGCCGGCTTGGCCAGTCCCCGCGGGATCAGAAAGTTGTTGGCGTAGCCGTCGGACACCTGTTTGACTTCGCCCTTTTTCCCCTGGCCCTTCACGTCCTGCAGAAAAATCACTTTCATTCGATCAGCCCCTCTTCTTTTTCCATTTCGTGCAAAATGCCGATCAAACGCTCTTCCGCTTCCCCGATCGTGCCTTCCATCTGCGCCGCCGCGTTGGTCAGGTGCCCGCCGCCGCCGAGCCGCTCCATGACGAGCTGGACGTTGATGTCCCCGAGGGAACGGGCGCTGATGCCGATCAGGCCGTCCGGCCGTTCGGCAAGCACGAAGGACGCCGTGATGCCGTTCATCTCAAGCAGCGCATCGGCGGTCTGCGCCACGAGGAGCGGCGTCACTTTCTTCCCCGGCTCGGCGCTGGCCACCGCCACGCCGCCGAACAGGATTTTGGCGCGCCGGATGATGTCCGCCTTCTGGAGATACTCGTCCAGGTTTTCCTTGAGCATCTCCCGGATCAGGCCGGAATCGGCGCCGCTTCTGCGCAGGAACCCGGCGGCTTCGAACGTCCGCGACCCCGTCCGGACGGTGAAATGGTTCGTGTCCACCACGATGCCGGCCAGGAGCGCCGTCGCTTCCAGCACGTCCATGCGCAGCCGTTCGTCGAAATATTGCAACAGTTCCGTCACCAGCTCGCAGGTGGACGACGCGTACGGCTCCATGTAGACAAGGATCGCGTCGTTGATGAATTCTTCGCTGCGGCGGTGGTGGTCGATGACCACCACCCGTTCGCAGGCCTGGACGAGCCGCGGTTCGATGGTCATGGACGCCCGGTGGGTGTCAACGACGATGAGCAGCGTGCGGGGGCCGACCATGGCCAGCGCCTCCGCGGGCGGCACGAACCATTCCCGCAACGTTTCATGCTCGTCAATGAGCTCCATCAGCTGCTGGATGGACGGGTTGGAACCTTCGTGGACGATGAACCCCTCTTTCCCGGCGACGCGCACCGCCTTCATCATGCCGATGGCGGCGCCGATGGCATCCATGTCCGGCACGCGGTGCCCGAGGATGAGCACGTTGTCCGATTCCCGGATCAGGTCGCGCAGCGCGTGGGAGATGACCCGCGCCCGCACCCGGGTCCGCTTCTCCAGGGCGTCGGATTTGCCGCCGTAGAACGTCAGCCGGTCGCCGTCCTTGACGGCCGCCTGGTCGCCGCCCCGGCCGAGGGCGATGTCCAGGCTGGACTGGGCCATGGCGCCCAGCTCGACGAGGTCGCCGGCGCCGGCGGCCACGCCCATGCTGAGGGTGATCGGCACCTTGTGGTCGATTGTGTGCTCCCGGGCCTCGTCCAGAATGTCAAAGCGGCTCTGCTCGAGCAGCCGCAGCGTTTTCTTGTTTGTAAAAAACACGTATTTGTCGGACGCCGTCCGCCGCAGATAAAGGCCGTATCGCGCGGCCCATTCCGACAGTTCCGCGGTCACCTTGCCGAGCAGCACGGCGCGGGCCTGGTCGTCCATCCCCTGCGTCGCCTCGTCCAGGTTGTCCAGCTGGATGTTGCCGAGCACCGGCTGCTCGTCCTCATGGACCCGCTGCAGCGTTTTCAGCTCGGTTTCGTCCGTGATGTAGAGCATCCGTTCCTCCGGCTCGATCCGGACGAGATAGTGCCGGCCGCCGATGGCCACCTCCTGCCGGCCTTCCCGGTCCTTCGGAATCTTGATGCCGGGCAGGAGATTTGCAAGCGGCTCGCCCACCGCCGACTCCACCCCGAACATGCGGGCCACGAACGGGTTGTGCCACTCCACTTGCCTGTCTTCATTATACAGCAGAACGCCGACGGGCAGGCCGTTGATCGCGTCCTGGGTCGCCTTCTTCACCCGGAGCGCGAGGGTTTCCATGTATTCGGCCGTCCGCTTGCGGAACGCCCGCTCCTCGCGAATGACGAGCGCGAGGCTTCCGGCGGCCGGGAGGAGAAAGAACGCGCCGATCCGCCAGTCGATGACGGCCAGCACCGCAATCATCGCGAGCGCCGGCCCGTACGCCAGGGCCAGCTGGCGTTTGTGCCGGCGGTCTGCCAACTTGCTGAACATGAGGGCAACGCCTCCGACTATCGATTCGGCTTCATCCGTTCCCGGAGCGGAAACGCCAAATCCATCACGCCGAGCCAGGCGACGAGCTGCACCAGCGGCGCGATGAGCACGACCGCCACCGCCGCCGCCACGGGCAGCGCCCGGCTCCACCCCTTGGCATCCGCCAGGAAAAACAAAAAGCCGATGCCCTGGACGGCCATCGCATAGGTGATGAGCGGCAGGGCGTTGAGCAGGATGACCGCGGGCAGCGATCCCGCTTCGAAGGGCACGAACAGGTCGACGAGCAGCACGACCAGATAATACCAGATGAGCGACCGCGGCAGCCGCCAGTCTTTCATCGGCTTCATGCGGGGTACCGGCCGCCAGAAGCGGGTCAGCAGTTTGCGGGACAGCCAGTGGGACAGCATCGCCTGGTACACCGCAAACATCACGATGGCCATCGGCATCGCGTCAACCACCAGCGACACGGCCTGGTGAAGCTGCGCTTCCGAGCCGAACACCGCCGGCACCATCTGCCTGAAAACCGGGTTTTCCATGATCGACTGTTCCATCATGCCGACCAGGTCGATCCGCGCGGCAAACAGCGCCATGAACATGACAAGCAGCACGGCGATCCAGGCCAGGGCGCCGGTCACCACCGTCGGATAGGGCCCGTTCTGCCTGCGGTACTGCCAGGCCATCGCGGCGGACGCCGGCAGGCAGAACAGGGACAGAAGCGCGAACAGGAGGCCGAGTCCGCCCGGAAACAGCTGCAGAAGCAGAAGCAGGCCGGCGTACACCGGCACGAACACCTTGGCGGGAACAAGGACCATCCACAGAATCAGCGGAACCATCTGGAATTGCCAGCTCACCAATCCGAACGGCGTCAGGACGGAAAGGAGCATGAAGGCATGGATGCCGCAAAGGATGAGCGAATGTCGGATTGCGGCTGTCAACCGCGTTCACTCCAATCGGGATACGAAACGCTTTTCTGCCCATTATACCACAAAACCCGATGCAACGATTTGCCGAAAATGAGGCCGTCCGGCCCCTTTCCGCCCGTTCGGCCCGTTGTTCCGCCCCCGCCGCGGCTGCGCCCGGTTCACGACACGTCCTGCTTCCATTCGCCCGCGTTTTCCGCCCGGCAAACAAGAAGGCGGGAAATGCGCAGCCGGTCCACCTCCTCCACCACGAGCCGGTAGTCGCCGCACGGCACGCTCTGCACGCGGCCGGGGGGGAGGACGTCGAGGTTGGCGTGCATCCACCCGCCGATCGTTTCCAGCGGCCGCCGCCCGTTCACCCGCCCTCCCTCGCAAGAGCCGGATGCCGAGCCAACCGGTCGCGCCGGCCAGCAGGGAAGCCGCCGCCGACAGCGGCGCGGGCGCAAGCGGCCCGTCCGCCGGCACCGCCGTGCCGCTTCCGGCGGCCGGGATCGCATGCGCGATGGCCAGCGCCGCAAACCACCCCCAGGCGGCGGAAAACGAGAGCGCCAGAAAACCCGCCAGTCCGGCCGCAAAATCCCGGCAGGCCGCCGGTCCGGCCGCGGCGGACCGCCCGCCGCCGGACGATCGGCCGAAGTCCGAACGTTCGCCCGTTGCGCGCCATACGACCGCAGCGGCGCCGGCGAATGCCGAGGCCGCCGCCAGGGAGAAGCCTGCCGCCGCAAGTTCCAGCCAAGGCAAAGGATTTGCGTCCAATCGGTCCCTGCCGGCATCCGCGGAACGTCCCGTCCGCCGGACGCCGGCAAGATTCCACCTCCTTGCCTCCATGTTTATGAACGCCGGCTTGTCGGTTATGCGGCGCGCCGGCCGGCGTCGCATCCGCTGCATCGGCCGGCGGGGATTCGCTTTGCGCCCGGATGCAAAACAAAAAAAGACGGACCGTCTGAAACGGTCCGTCCGGTCCGGGTTGCCGGACGAAAGATCCGGTCAATCCGTCGTATACGGAAGCAGCGCCATTTGGCGGGCGCGCTTGATCGCCTTCGTCAGCATGCGCTGATATTTCGCCCGCGTGCCGGTGACGCGGCGGGGCAAAATTTTGCCGCGTTCGCTGATGAACTTCTTGAGCGTTTCGACGTCCTTGTAGTCGATGTACTCAATTTTGTTCACCGTGAAGTAGCACACTTTGCGGCGCTTGTTGCGGCCGCGGCGTTTCCGCTCCGGACGCTCCTGGCGCTCGGCGCGGGCTCCGCGCTCTTCGCCGGAACGGGGCGCGCGTTCTTCGCCGGCGCGGGACGCGCGTTCCTCGCCGTCGCGGGGCTTCTTCGCCGCTTCGGCGCCGGACGCCTGCTGCGGCTGTTGCTCCGCAACTTGTTGTTCCACTTGTTGCTCGCTCATCGCGTTCGTTCATTCCTTTCCTTCAGAATGGCAAATCATCGTCCGAAATGTCGATCGGTTTGCCGTCATCCACAAACGGATCGTTCAGCTGGCCGGCCTGGCTTCCGGACGATCCGCCGTAGCCGGCCGGGCGATCCGGGAAGTCGCCGGACGGTTCCCGGCCTTGGGAGCCCGCCGGTTCCAGAAACCGCACATTGTCGGCCACCACTTCGGTCACGTAGACGCGCCGGCCTTCGTTGTTTTCGTAATGGCGCACCTGGATGCGGCCTTCCACGGCCACGAGGCGGCCTTTGCGCAAATAGTTGGCGCACGTTTCCGCCAGCTGGCGCCACGTCACGATGGGAATGAAGTCGGCTTCGCGCTCGCCGCTGGCGTTCGTGAACGGACGGTCGCAGGCCAGCGTGAACTGGGTGACCGCCACGCCGGACGGCGTGTAGCGAAGCTCGGGATCCCTCGTCAGGCGGCCGATCAAAATGACGCGGTTCAGCATCGTGTTCTTCCTCCCGGATTTGCGGCATTCCCGATCATGCAGGGATATCCTTGACGATCAGGTGACGGATGACTTCATCCGTGATCCTGAGCACGCGATCCAGTTCCTTGACGACAGCCGGGGGCGCGGTGAATTGATACACCACATAGATGCCTTCCCGCTGCTTCTGGATCTCATACGCAAGGCGCCGTTTGCCAAGAATGTCCTTCTTGACGATTTCTCCGCCGTTCTGAATGATGTCCTCGACCCGTTCCAGGACGGCGTCAATCGCTTCCTGTTCGAGGTCGCTGCGCAGAATGAACATCACTTCGTACTTGCGCATGGTTCCGTTTCACCTCCTTGTGGACTGCGGCTTCCCGCGGATTTCAGGCCCGGATGGCGGGCCGGGAAGCAAGGAGCGCGCAAGCGTGGCTTGCGCATGCCTTTGCCGCGCACTTATTGTGCGCCTAAATACTATATCAAAATCTTCGCCGCAGAACAAGGGCGTGCATAAAAAGACGGCCGGCGGGATACCCTGCAGGGGGCGGCGGTTTCATCGATCCGGAGGTGATCACGGAGCAATGGGCGAATGGAGCGAGTTCGAACCCGGCCAGCGGGCGCCAAACAGCGGCAAATACCGCGAAGTCGGCGAAAATGACCGCATCATGGGCATCGAAGATCCGCGCATCATCGAACTGGAGAAGGGCGAGCGGTTTCCGCCCACGAAAAACAAAAACCGCAAATGGGTCCGCATGGAATAAATGGACCAAGCCCGGCAATGGATAGGCAGACCAAGATCAGCAAACGAAAAGGCAAATCCGGACGGCGTTTTCCGCGCCTTAGCCGAATTTGCCTTTTTCATTTTTCGATTGTTCTTTCCATTATATATTGCCCGCTTGTGAACGGCCCGCCGCAAGCGGTTGTCCGCCGTTACTCCTTGATCCCGCCGAGCGCCACGCCGGCAATGATGAAGCGGGACAGCAGGAAATAAACGATGAACAGCGGCAGCACGGTCAGGGACAGCCCGAGGTAGATCGATCCGAATTCCGTTCTGTAGATGTCGCCCCGGAGCAGGCTGACCATGATCGGCAGCGTGAACTTCTCCTTCTGCGTCAACAGAATGAGGGGCATGAACAGGTTGTTCCAGCTGCCGACAAAGATGAAGATCGACTGCACCGCAATGGCGGGCAGCATGATCGGCAGGACGATCCGGTTGAACGTCATGAATTCCCCGGATCCGTCAATGCGCGCCGATTCCACCAATTCCAGCGACATCGCGCCCAGCAGAAACTGCCGCATGAAAAACACCACCGCCGGCGACGCGATGGCCGGCAGGATGAGCGGCAGGAAGCTGTTCGTCCAGCCGATCTTGTACATGAACTGGAAGAACCCGACGGCGCTCGCCTGGGCCGGAATGAGCATGATGGCGATGATCATCGTGAAGAACGGCTGCCGCCATCGCCAGTTGTAGGCCACCAGCCCGAAGGCCGTCAGGGAGGAGAAATAGACCGCCAAAATCGTCGTGCCGGCCGACACGATGAACGAGTTGGTGAAGCCTCGCACCGGGTCGAACGCCTTGTCGAGCAGCACGCGCAAATTCGACATCAAATATTCGGAAGGCAACAGGGACAGCCCCTGCTGGATCTCCGGCGTCGACCGGGTGGCGTTGACGAACATGATCCAGAACGGAATGATGCTGAGGAAGGCCAGAAAGATGCAAACCAAATAAACGAACACCCGGTACAGGTTGAACATGGCCGGCGACGTTTCCCGGATTCCCCCGTTCATTCAGCCGCACCCCCTTTGGCCGCCAGCTTCGCCGCCCGTCTCATTTGGCGTTCCGCCTTGCGGATTTTCGCCGCGTCGCGGTCGCGCAAAATGTAGAACAGGGCCGCCGACAGGATGGCCGCGATGACGAACAGAATCATGCTGGCCGCCGCGGCGCGATTGTACAGATAACTGCCGGTAAACGCTTGCGTATAGATGAACACCGCCGCCGTCCGCGTCGCGCCGTCCGGTCCGCCGTTCAGGAACAGCTGCGGAATGTCGAACATCTGCAGGCCCCCGATCATCGACGTCACGAGCACGTACAGGATGATCGTGCGCAGGTTGGGCAGCGTGATCCGGAAGAAGGTCTGGACCCCGTTGGCCCCGTCGATCTGCGCCTGTTCGAAGATTTGCGGGTTGATGCCCGCAATGCCGGCGATGAAAATGATCATCGTGTTGCCGTACCACATCCAGAACTGGATGAAGGCCACGATGCCCCGCGCCACCGTTTTGTTCTGCAGGAAATTGATCGGCTCGTCGGACCAGCCCACGAGCTGGAAGAAACTGTTGACCGGACCCATCGGGTAGGCGAACAGCGCGCTGAACAGCACGGCAATGGTCCCCGCCGTGATGATGTTGGGCATGTAAAGCAGCGTCTTGAATGCGCTCTGCCCGCGGATTTTGAGCCGCTGGTTCGAAAACCAGGCCGCCAGCACCAGCGCGATCGTCAGCTGCGGGATGAAGTTGGCGATCCAGATCACCGCGGTGTTCATCATGGACGTCCGGAACGTCGGGTTGTTGAACAGCAGGTCTTTGAAGTTTTGCAGCGGATCGTCCAGGATTTCAAGCGGAGGCGGAATGACGCCTTTCATGTTGGTAAAGCCGATCAGTGCGGTGTACAGCGTCGGGTACAGGGAAAACACCAAAAACGCCAAGATGAACGGAAGGCTGAACAGGTAGCCGTACTTGGCGTAGCTGACTCCCTTGCGGCGCATGGATCTCACCCCTCCAGTACCGAAAAATGAAGGGGCAGGACACATGACCCGCCCCTTCGCGCCATGAGCAAAGAATCAATGGCTGTCGATGTCCAATTGGTCCTTGACCGCTTGCTTGAAGTCTGCCAGCGCCTGATCGCGGCTCTTGTTGCCCGCGGTGTACTCCCGCACCTGATCGCGCCACAGCCTGTTGATCGTTTCGTCATACGGCGTCAGGTTTTTGCCCGAAGCGTTGGCGTTGGCCGGCACGAACACGTCGAACATGTTTTGCCCGCCGAGGAACGCCAGCGTGCCGTCGGACCGTTCCATGACCACCGAAGAGGCGACGGAGTCTTTCGTGCCATTGTCGTTCATCAGGCCGTTGGCCCACAGATACTGGAGACCGTTGTCGGACGTGTCCAGGGTGACCCACTTGATGAAGTCGGCCACCGCCTGCTTCTTCGCTTCGTCGTTCAGCACGTTCTTGTTGGCCAGGAGCCACGTGCCGCCCCAGAAGAAGCCGGTCGGCGGTTCCGTGATCGCCCAGTCGCCGTACGTGTCGCCGGCGTTGTTGCCCATGACGTAGTTGATGAGCCAGGCCGGACCGAAGAAGGAGAACACCGGTTTCGGGCCCGTTCCGGCCATGTCGGCGAACCAGGCTTCCTGCCAGTCTTGCGTGTCGTTGTGGTAGTCGTTGTCTTTCAGACGTTTGGAGATGTCAAGGAATTGTTCGCGTTTCGGGTCGATGTACAGCTTGCCGTCCACGATCCAGCCCTGGTCGGAGCTGTTTTCGATGGCGTGCCAGACGTCGCCGTCGCCGGAGACGATGGCATAGCCCTTCTCCCGCAGTTTCGCGGCCGCCTGGAAGAATTTGTCCCAGCCCGGGCCGACTTCGTTCTTGATGGCCTCCGGATCATCCGTGCCGAACACATCTTTCGCGATCGAGCGGCGATAGATCAGCGCGCCGCCGGTGGCCTGATAGCCGAGGGCCCGCAGCTGGCCGTCCTTGGAGCCGATTTCCACGGTGTATTCGGCGATGCCCGCTTCCTTCACCATGTCGTCGGTCAGGCCGAGATCGGCATAGTTGGCCGCATAGCCGGACGCTTCACCCTGCGTGTACTTCAGGACGAAGGCCGCTTCCGCCGTGAAGATGTCGGGAGCGTCTTTGCCGCCCGCCGCCAGCGCCTGGTCGAGGGCCGGCTGATAGGCGCCTTCCGTCGTGGCGATGATCGTCTCGTTGAATTCGACGTTCCTGTCGGGGAACAGTTCTTTGTACTTTTTCGCCATGTTGGGCACTTCATCGGTGAAGCTCCACAGGTTGATCGTCACCGTGCCGCCGGAGCTGCTGCCGCCGCCACCGCCGCCGGAGCTGCTGCCGCCGCCACCGCCGCCGGAGCCGCCGGTCGAGCCGGTTCCCGAGTTTCCGCCGCCGCCGCAGGCCGCCACGATGGACATGACCATCAGGATGGCCACGGCGACATAAAGAAATCGTTTCATGCCTTTGATCCTCCCCTTTGATTTTTTCAGGTTTCCGGTTTTTTGTAACCGTTACCATCAGTAAGTATAGTTCCCGGCGATCCGATCGGTAAGGGTGCCGCCATTGGGAAAAATTCCACTTTTATTGGATGTTGGAATTACAATTGTCAGGTGAAAGTGAGTATTTGCATAGTGATGGCTTGCTGGTGGTTTTCATGCCCAATATTGAGGACATTTTGTCCTCAACGTCCCCCCGATAACCCCTCCGCATCGCCCCGCATCTCCCCCGGTTTTCCGCGCCGCCCCCGACCGGCCGTCAGGCCGCAAAATGATGCGCCCGTCTTCACCGGCATGCTTGCCGAACTTCGGACTCCTTCCCGCATCGACATAAAAAGGCGGTTCCTTCCGGAACCGCCCCGCGTTTCTTATGGATGGCGGAAAGGGTGGGATTCGAACCCACGCGCGCCTTGCGACGCCTAGCTGATTTCGAGTCAGCCCCCTTGGACCTCTTGGGTACCTTTCCACGGCGACAAAAGCTATTCTACCACAAACGAACGCCGATTGACAACGGTGAACTTTTCCAGCTTGCGGGCGATGCAGGAGCTCGCGCCGGAAGTGACGAGCGAATGTCCCCTCATGCGCGACGCTCTTGCCGGCAGGAAACCGGGCCCGGCACCATCTTCCGTCGGGGGGCAAGGCGCTCGACGAACCCGCGCCCGCCCCTGACCAGCCGCATTCGGCCGTCAGGGAGCGCCGCCCGGCCGGGGCGCGCCGCCGTCGGGCGTCTCCTCCCGGCCGGCGATGGCGGAATACAGCACCTTCTTCATTTTTTTCTCGAACTTGCTCCGCGGGATCAGGACGCTGTGCTTGCACTTCACGCATTTGATCCGGATGTCCATGCCCATGCGGATGATTTCCATTTCGTTGGCCCCGCAAGGATGCGGCTTTTTCATCTGGACGACGTCGCCCAGGTGGTACTTTTTCATTTCCACGGTTCGTTCCCCCTCCCGTCTCCGTCCGCCTTTTCGCCGATTCGGACATGGCGGCCGTCGCGCACGCAATAGATGCCTTCAAATTCCACCCGTTCCTCCGCCAAAATGCGCCGGACCTTCTCCAGGTCGCCGGCGGGGAACGCAATGCTCATCGCGCAGCCCGCCGTAATGTCCTTCGGCGTCGGTTGGATGTCGATGTCCACGCCCGCGTATTCGAGAAGCAGCTCCGCGCGCAGCGCCTGCTGGGTGGAATGGAACGACAGCAGCAGGCTTTCCTCCATCCTCGTCCGCCCCCCGTCCTTCTCCTCCCGCTGCCAGGTATATCCGGCGGCAGCCATCCATATACTAGTAACGCTTGGGACAACCCGCTCCGGATCCGCTTGCGGCGCCCCGTTCGCCGCGAAACCCGTTCCGGACTTTTCCGTGCTTTTATCGATCGCCCATGGGAGGAGCTTGCATGAACCGGCCTTCGGGACCCCTGAAAGTCAACGCCCGCGATCCCGGCGCATCCATCGTGCTGGCCGCCGGCCTGAACCGTTACCTGTCTTCCGCCGGCCCGTCACGGCCCGTCGTCACGGTCTGCATCGGCACGGACCGCTCCACGGGCGATTCGCTGGGCCCGCTGGTCGGCATGCTGCTGGAACGCCGCAAGCCTCCCGGCGCCCCGGTCTACGGCACCCTGGACCAGCCGGTTCATGCGGTCAACCTGCGGGACACGCTGGATGATATCGAGCGCACGTTCCGCGACCCATTCATCATCGCCGTGGACGCCTGCCTGGGCCAGCTGGCGAGCGTCGGAAGCGTCCAGCTGTGCGAAGGCCCGGTCAAGCCGGGGGCGGGCGTCAACAAACAGCTTCCGCCCGTCGGCCATATCCACCTGACCGGGGTCGTCAACGTCGGCGGATTCATGGAATACCTCGTCCTGCAGAACACCCGCCTCAGCGTCGTCATGGGCATGGCCGAAGTGATCGCCGACGCCCTGTGCCGCGCCTTGGCCCAGCGGCAGCGGCTTGCCGTCCGGCCGCCCGAACCCGGAGCGGAACGGAAGGCGGTGCTCAAGCCGTAAGGCCGATAGCGGACCGGCCCGCGCGGACGGCGCGTTGCGGCATTCCGTCACTTGCCGGTTCCGTTCATCGCCCGGTTGATCGCTTCCAATTCCTCCGGCGTCAGCTTGTAGTCGGATTGGCCGCCGGCAACCGGCTTTCCGTAAACGAACGTTTCATCCCGCCCGTGAATGGCCGTGATGACCGCTCCGTTTTTCGCGTCGTCCACGATGGCGAGCGAGAAGCTGAGGTCGCTGCCGGTCCCGCCGGTGCCGAACGCGTTGTAGCGATGCAGGGCGACATGCCCTTTCATGCCGGCCATCCGTTCTTCCAGCCGCGCCAGCCGTTCGGCGTGGCGTTCCAGTTCGCCATTGATGCGGGCGAGGTTGTTCTGGATGGCGGTGAGCACCCGCTCCAGCGTTTCCCCGTCGGCGCCGGCCGTCATGTTGTCCAGCGACCGCCGAAGCTTGCGGAGACCGGCCCACAATCCGGCGGTCATGACCAGAAGAATCGCGACGATGGCCCACAGGACCGCCATCGCGATCCAGTCCTCACTGAAAGCGAAATCCATGAAAACCATTCCTCCTCGAGGCATTGGAGCGTTTGAAAGACGGCGCCGTCACGCGCGCACGGCGCCGCGCACGATGTCGCGGACCGCTTCCACCAGCGCCTGCACGTCGTCCTCCGTGTTCATGCAGCTGACGCTGGCGCGCACGGCGCCGATGCCGATCGTCCCCGCCGTTTCATGGCCGAGGGGCGTGCAATGGTATCCCGCGCGGACGGCGATGCCGTAGTGGCGGTCCAGAAGATGGGCCATCTCGGCGCTTTCGACGGTCTCCGCCGTGAAACTGACAAGGCCGGCCCGTTCCGCGCCCGGCTTCGGACCGAGCACCCGGATGCCGGGAATGGCCGTGAGGCCGTCCATCATCAGGCCGGTCAGCCGGTCCTCGTGCTGCCGGATCGCTTCCGGCGTCCGTTCCAGCACGAACCGGACCCCTTCGCCGAGGCCGGCGATGCCCGGCACGTTCGGCGTTCCGCCTTCGTACCGGTCCGGCCGCACGTCCGGCATGCGGCTTATTTCGGACTGGCTTCCGGTGCCGCCGTGGACGAGCGGTTCCAGTTCGATGTCCGGATGCACGTACAGTCCGCCCGTTCCCTGCGGACCGAACAATCCCTTGTGGCCGGGAAACGCCAGCATGTCGATGCCGAGGGCTTCCACGTCAATGGGCCGGCTTCCGGCGGTCTGCGCCGCATCGACGAGAATGCGGGCCCCGTGCCGGCGGGCGATGGCCGCCATGTCGCCGACGGGCAGCACGCTGCCGAGCAGATTGGAGGCGTGGGTGCAGACGACGAGCGCCGTGTTCGGCCGGAAGGCCGCCTCGAACGCTTTCAGGTCCAGACGGCCTTCCCGGTCGGCCTGGACATAGGTCGTCTTGATGCCGTATTTGCGTTCCATCTCCGCCAGCGGCCGGCGCACCGAATTGTGTTCGAGGCTCGTGCTGACCACGTGGTCGCCGGGCTTCAGATACCCTTTGATCGCCAGGTTCAGCGCGGCCGTGGCATTGGCGGCGAAGGCGATGTCCGCCGGATTGCGGATGCCGAACAGTCGGGCCAGAAGCATCCGGGTTTCCACGAGGACACGTCCGGCGGCCAGCGCCATGCGGTGGTTGCCCCGGCCCGGCCCCGCGGCGCACTCCGCGATCATGCGCGCCGCCGCCTCCGCCACGCCCGGCGGTTTGGGCCAGGTGGACGCCGCATTGTCCAGATAGATGATGCGCAACGCCGTATCACCGTCCGTCTGCCAGGTTCCCGGCAACAACAAAGCATACGACCGCGGGAACGCGTCGCCCGCCTGCGTATGCTTGTTGAGGCGGTTCAGCCGATTTTCACCCGGAGCAGCTCAAGCAGCCGTTCAAGATCTTCCCTGGAGTAGTAGAGCATTTCGATTTTGCCCTTGTTCTTCCCGTGCCTGATGCTCACCTTGGTGCGGAACCGGTCGCAGAGCTCCTCTTCCAGCCGGCGGATGTACGGATCGGTTTTGGCCGGTTTCGGCTTGCCGGTTTTCCGGGCCGGCTGGCCCATTTTCTGGATGTATTCCTCCAGTTCCCGCACGCTCCAGCCGTTCCGGATCGTCCGCTCCGCCACATCCTTCATCGCCTGTTTGTCCTTCAGCCCGACGATGGCGCGGGCATGCCCCATGGACAATGTTCCACGTGAAACATGCTCCTTGACCTCGTCCGGCAGATTCAAAAGTCGCAGGAAGTTGGCAATGTGGGACCGGGATTTGCCGACCCTGGCGGACAGTTCCTCCTGGGTCAGCGAGAACGTGTCGATGAGATTCTGGTAGGCCATCGCGATTTCCATCGCATTCAGGTCTTCCCGCTGCAAGTTTTCGATCAGGGCGATTTCCATCACCTGCTGGTCCGTGAAGCTGCGGACGACCGCCGGAACGGTGGCCAGGTTGTTCCGCTGCGCCGCCCGCCAGCGGCGCTCGCCGGCGATGATCTCGTAGCCCTTCAGCACTTCCCGGACGATGATCGGGGTGATGACGCCGTGCTCCCGGATCGAAGCGGCCAGTTCGGCGATGCTCTCCTCGTCGAACGTCTTGCGCGGCTGATACGGATTCGGCCGCAGTTTGCTCAGCGGGATCTCCACGACCTTGTCGTCGTCGCGGATGTCCAGCGACGGAATGAGCGCGTCCAGCCCTCTGCCAAGCCCTTTCTTACTGGCCACCCGTGACCACCTCTTTCGCCAGCTCCATGTACACTTCCGCCCCCTTGGAACGCGGATCGTAGGTGACGATCGACTGCCCGTGGCTGGGCGCCTCGCTCAGCCTGACGTTGCGGGGAATGATCGTCCGGTACACTTTGTTCTGGAAATATTTCTTTACTTCCTCGATGACCTGCATCCCGAGATTCGTCCGCGCGTCGAACATGGTCAGCAGCACGCCTTCGATTCGCAGATTCGTGTTCAGATGCTTCTGCACGAGCCGGATCGAATTCAAAAGCTGGCTCAGCCCCTCCAGGGCGTAATATTCGCACTGGATCGGAATGATGACGGAATCGGCCGCCGTCAGGGAGTTGACGGTCAGGATGCCGAGGGAAGGCGGGCAATCGATCAAAATGTAGTCGAAATCGTCCCGGATCGGCTGCAGGGATCGCTTCAGGCGCACCTCCCGGGAAATGACCGGCACCAGTTCCACTTCCGCCCCTGCCAGCTGGATCGTCGCCGGAATGATGCTCAGGTTTTCCACGTTGGTGGGCATGATGGCTTCCTTGGCGTTCACGTCGCGGATGAGCACGTCATAAATGCAATGGTTGACGTCCGCCTTGTTGATGCCGATGCCGCTGGTCGTGTTGCCCTGCGGATCGATGTCGACGAGCAGCACGCGCTTCCCGAGCCGCGCCAGCGAAGCGCCGAGATTGACGGTGGTGGTCGTTTTGCCGACGCCGCCTTTCTGGTTCGCGATCGCAATGACTTTTGCCAAACTGTTCACCTCTGGTCGCTAGACCGGCCTGAACCGATGATTTGGAATCACTGTTTCGGAATCCGGATGACGAACTCGTAGCAATCGTCGAGCAGCCGCTCGTCGGTTTCGATCCTGACGCCGGAGCTGGCCACCATGTCGACGGACTGGCGGATCGTGTTGACGGCAAGGCGGATGTCCCGCGGGAAGGAAATGCGCCTTTTCTTCCCCTCTGCGGGCGCCGGCTTGTTCAGCATCGAAGCGATCCGCGCTTCGGTCTGCTTGACGGTCAGATCCTTGGCGATGATCTCCCCGAGCACCTTCAGCTGGTCGTCCGGGTTGTTGTTCAGCGCCAGGAGCGCCCGGGCATGCCGTTCCGTGATTTTCCGTTCCAGCATCGCCTGCTTGACCGGTTCGCTGAGCTGGAGCAGCCGGATTTTGTTGGCGATGGTGGACTGGCTTTTGCCAAGCCGCTGGGCCAGGCTTTCCTGGGTCAGGTCATGCAGTTCCATCAGCCGCTGGTAGGCGGCCGCCTCTTCGATGGCCGTCAGTCCCTCCCGCTGCAGATTTTCGATCAGGGCGACGGACGCCGCCTGCGCGTCGTTCAGCTCCCGGACGATGACCGGAATGGTGGGCAGGTTCAATTTTTTGACGGCCCGATAGCGCCGCTCGCCCGCCACGATCTCGTACTTGTTGTTTCTCACGCGCACGACGATCGGCTGGATGACGCCGTGGGTGCGGATGGACTGGCACAGTTCGTCGAGCCGGTCGTCGTCGAACAGCGTGCGGGGCTGGTACGGGCCCGGCACGATGTCTTCGGTGCGGACCATCTTGATTTCTTCGCCGGGATGGCGGTCGCCAAATCCGAACAGCTTCGTCAGGGACTCCTTCATGGTTCACTCCACCCGTCAATAGTAGCCGATAACATGGTTGTGTCGTCTGTTCCGATAACCGCCTAAAATACATTCAACGCCCCGCCGGCCATTTCCTGCATAAAAAAAGGTGCAATCGGCGCGAATGTTTCACGTGGAACATGTCGACGCGCCGTGCCCGAAAACGCGAAAAAACCGGGACACGCCCGGCCGGGCGGCGCATGTCCGCCGACCGGCGTTCCGATCCAACTTCGACATGGGCGCCAGCCAATTTGGTCGTGCCGCCGGACCGATGGCGGCAAAACCGCCCGAAATGCCCGAAGACACACCCGGAAGACATTCGGAGCCTAAACAAGCGGCTGCCTGGCCGGTATGCCCGCCTTGCGGGGATAGGCGGCGGGCGTCGGCCGCTTCTTCCGGACTTCGATGAGCAGGCGCTCCGCCCGCTCGACGGGCAGCACGAGCCGGTGCACCTTCACCAGCTCGCCCCCGAGTTCCCGCAAACTGCGCGCGGATTCCCGGACTTCCTCTTCCGCATCCGGCCCCTTCATGGCGACGAAGCGGCCGCCCGGCGCGGCGAAAGGCAGGCACAGTTCGGCGAGGACCGGCAGGCGGGCGACCGCCCGCGCCGTCACCAGGTCGAAGGCGTCCCGCAGGCCGGGATCCCGCGCCGCATCCTCGGCCCGCGCATGGCAACATGCGACGCCGGACAGTCCGAGCCGGCCGACCACATGCTCCAGAAACCGGACGCGCTTCGCCAGCGAATCGACGAGCACCAGCTTCAGGTGCGGAAACACGATTTTCAGCGGAATGCCGGGGAACCCGGCGCCGGTGCCGATGTCCGCCACGCATCCGACTTCCGCCATCGGCACGAAGAAAGAAAGGGAGACGGAGTCGTAAAAATGCTTCACGTAAACCTGCTCCCTCTCCTTGATGGCGGTCAGATTCATTTTTTCGTTCCATTCCGCCAGTTCGCGGCCATACGTTTCGAATTGGGCCAGCTGGGCGTCGCTCAGCGCGATGCCGTGCGGCTTCAGCCATTCGGCGAACATGGCGGCGACCCGGTCGCTCACCGAAGCCCCTCCCTACGCCTCCCGGGCCTGCCGTCCGGAAAGCTGTTCAAGATGGATGAGCAGGATGGAAATGTCCGAAGGATTGACGCCGCTGATCCGCGCCGCCTGGCCGATGTTGAGCGGCCGCACCTGCGACAGCTTGATCCGGGCTTCCATCGCCAGCCCGTGGATGCTCATGTAATCCAGATCGGGCGGAAGCGCCTTCTGCTCCATCTTCTTCATGCGCTCCACCTGCTGCATCTGCTTCTCGATGTAGCCCGCGTACTTGATCTGGATTTCCACCTGTTCCTTCATTTCGTCCGTCAGTTCGACGGGCGAAGGGGAAAGCCGCTCGATGTGGGCGTAGCCGATCTCCGGCCGGCGCAGCAGGGCCGCGGCCGAAACGGCATTGTCCGGCATCGAGGTGCCCGTCTCTTCGAAAATGGCCTTCATCCGCTCGTCGGGATGCAGCTTCGTTTCGTTCAGGCGGGCGATTTCCCGTTCCACCTTTTCTTTCTTGTCCAGAAATTTGCGATAGCGCTCTTCGGAAACGAGGCCGATTTCGTAGCCGATGGGCATCAGCCGCCAGTCCGCGTTGTCGTGGCGGAGCAGCAGGCGGTATTCCGCCCGCGACGTGAGCAGCCGGTACGGTTCGTTCGTGCCCTTCGTGACCAGGTCGTCGATCAGCACGCCGATGTACGCCTGGGAACGGTCCAGAATGACCGGATCCTTGCCCTGCACCTTGCGGGCCGCGTTGATGCCGGCCATGATGCCCTGGGCGGCGGCTTCCTCGTAACCGCTCGTGCCGTTCAGCTGCCCGGCGGTGAACAGGCCGGGGATCGTCTTCACTTCCAGCGTCGGCCACAATTGGGTCGGTTCGATCACGTCATATTCGATCGCGTAGCCGGTGCGCATCATTTCCGCCCGTTCCAGGCCGGGCACCGAACGCAGCATGCGCAGCTGGATTTCCTCGGGCATGCTGGTGGACAGTCCCTGCACGTAATATTCGGCCGTGTCCTTGCCTTCCGGCTCCAGGAAAATCTGGTGCTTCGGCTTGTCGCTGAAGCGGACGATCTTGTCCTCGATGGACGGGCA
>Ga0079224_100001660_pt1 | contig 26074 bp, 42 predicted proteins | sample Stecom2015_FD_80414 | JGI IMG/M metagenome (GOLD analysis project Ga0079224, IMG submission 80414) | Agricultural soil microbial communities from Utah to study Nitrogen management - Steer compost 2015 | ecosystem: Environmental > Terrestrial > Soil > Agricultural land | place: USA: Utah... | reverse complement strand
TCAGCTCTCAGAGGGTGCTAGGGCCACGCAAGTAGATACGTTTGTTATCTATGGTAATACATGGGGAGTAATGAAGGTTATCTCTTAAAAGATGGGGATTTTGGATCACTATAAGAGTATCTGTGTTATGAGAGAGCTTACATGAGCATCTACACAGATTTAAGAGACAAGTTGTATGACAGCCTTGCTTTAGTATTCCCTACTACACAAATCGTACAAGCCTATACAAACGGGCCTGAAGTTCCTACAGAATATATTGTATTTGATGTTATCCAAGTTGATCAGATTGGGAGAGAATATATCTCCACACTGACAAATTCAATTGGTGAACAACAAATAGTAAGTCAGTTTGAAACGAGAGTTTTATTTGAGTTTGTTGGCAAACAAGATGACGACTTCGTTGCAGCAGATATGGCTAACGAGTTTTATTTTCAAATCGACTCTACCCCAGTACAAGAAGCATTTCTAAAGAATGCTCTTTCTTTTATGCGTAAAGGTAGTGTGAGAAGAGTTCCAAAGAAGCGTGAAACTGATTGGTATATGTGCTTTCAGATTGATGTCTTCTTTGCGTATCAAGTCGAGGCCCGACAATCTGTAGATATAATTGAGACAGTGGAGTTAACTGGTACTTACAAGAAACTAGATAATTCACCTCCAGTTATAATTACACAAATTATTAAATAATACTTGCAAGGAGTAAAAATGACTGTCCTCACAGACATTGTTCAGGTGCAGATTTCTAGGGAGACACAAGCAGTAAGTAGAGCTGCTTTTAACATCCCTCTTTTCTTGGCTGAACATACAGCGTTCGCTGAACGTACACGTACATATACATCCTTCAGTGCTCTCGCTGAAGATTTCCGTTCTGGTTCCTCGGTATATGAAGCTGGTCTTCGTTACTTTGGTCAAGAACTTGTTCCAGCATCCGTAATCATTGGTCGTAAGCAGATTGATGGTGTAGACGGCACTGTTGCTACTGTTTCTAATAGCACTGAGTATAGCGTAACCATTAATGGTGTCAAGGTTGCAATCACCTCTGACGCAGACGCAACTGCCATTGAAATTATCACTGCTCTTGATCTGGCTGTAGCTGCTGAACTGCAAATCACTGGTGTAAACTTCACAGACAACCTTGACGGTACTTTTGAAGTTGATGTTGCAGTGCCGGGTGCTGAGTGGAGTATTACTACTTCTAGTAACCTGAGTATTGTTAAGAAAGCATCCACTGAAAGTTGGTCTGACGCCCTCACCGCTGTTGAGTTCTCTAACAACCAATGGATTGCACTGAACGCTGAAGATCATTCTGACGCTGTTATCCTTGAGCTGGCTGAAGCCATTGAAGCTCGTGAGAAAGTGTACATCACTTCGACTAGCTCTGCTGCTGTCAAAACTGCTGTAACCACTGACGTTGCCTCGCAACTGAAATCCCTTGGTTATAACAAGACAGCTATTATGTGGAAAGCTGATGCCGATGTTAACTATCCAGAGTGTGCTTGGACTGCTTATCAGATTCAACCTCTTCCGGGCAGTAACACTTGGGCTTATAAAACCCTCACTGGTACTTCGGTAGATAAACTCACTGGTACTGAAACTGTAAACCTGCTGGCTAAGAACGTAAACACTTATGAGAACATTGGCGGTGTAAACGCTACTACCAATGGTAAGATGGTTGGGGGTGAATTCACCGACGTGATGGTGGGAGTGCTTTGGCTAACCGCTCGTATGCGTGAACGTATCTGGTTCCGCTTGGTTAACACAAGCAAAATTGCTTACACTCAAGCTGGTGTTTCGATTATTGAAGCAGAAGTGAGAGCACAGATTCAAGAAGGTATTCGTAACAACTTCCTTGCTGATAGTCCTGCTCCTGTGATCAGTGTACCTGATGTTTTGGCTGTTGATCCTAACCTCCGTGCAACCCGTACTTTGGAAGACTTGAGTTTTGAAGCCCGCCTAGCAGGCGCTATTCACTACGTCAAAATCCAAGGCAAAGTGTTCGTTTAAGGAGATAGGAAATGACACAAAGACTTCAAACTTACAGCCCTAATAGTGTTAGTGTGATTCTCACACATGATGCTACAGGGATTGTACATACTGTAACAGGTTTCAGTGAAGATAGCATTGTTTCTATCGAAAGAAACTCTGAGACATTCACAATGTACCGTGGTGCAGATGATACTAAAACTCGTATCTACAACAGTGACAGCTCTGCTACAATCACTGTTCCTCTGCAACAAACTTCCAACAGCAACGACATCTTCAGTTTGCTGTATGAGTATGATAGAGCACGTCTGAACTCAGATGGCTTGTTCTCTCTGCAAATCAAAGACCTTACTGGACGTTCTGTCTACTTCTCTGACGAAGCCTACATTGCTATTGTACCTAACAGTGCTTTCAGCAACTCTATGGAACTTCGTGAGTGGGTGATCCACGCTGCTTCGCTCAACACCACCATTGCTGGTAACGCTCGCTTCAGTGCTGACGATGCCAACTCTGTTGCTGCTCTGGGTGGAACTGTACTGCCTCAATGGCAGCCGTAATGTAAATGAATAGGGGCTGGAAACAGCCCCATTTCTAAGAGGCGAATATGGCAAGTATTGCTCTATATTCACCTAAAGATGTTACAGTCCTCTTAGGTGGATTCTATAAGCTAGATGGATATGCATCAGACACATTCATCAGTATTAGAAAAGATGTAAAGCCATTTGATGCCATGAAGAGCATGGATGGTGAACAAGCCCGCATTTATCGCAAAGACGAAGGTTACACAGTCGAGCTGACCTTAGCTCAATCGTCTTCTGCAAACAATATCCTCTCGGCAATCTACAACGTAGATGTTGCAACGCAGATGGGTAAGTTTCCCCTTTTTATTAAAGATCAGAAAGGTTCCACTACATTCTTTGCTGGTACAGCATGGATTGAAGATATTCCTGACACGTCTTTTGGTGCATCCTTGACAACCCGTACATGGGTCTTGGGTACATCCGAAGCAGCCTTGAGTATTGGTGGTAATCAGGAAGGCAACACTGTACTAGACATTATTGGTCTTGGTGCAAGTGCTCTTCCTATTCTCAGTGATCTAGGAGTTATCTAATGGCAGCCCAAGTTAAAACTTATAAACCAGCTGACCTAAAACTCTTTATCGCTGGTGATTACCAAGTTGGTGGTATCGTTAGTGTCTCTATGTCTTTTCCAGAAAGATATAAGATCATTAAGGGGATCAAAGGACAGCATTCAAGAGTTAGAACACAAGATACATCCTGCACTCTCAGTGTAGAACTTTTACAAACTTCCGTTGCTAACGATGTTCTGTCAGACATTATCTCTCAAGATATTACTACAGGACGTGGAAGACTAAGTATCTCTCTAGAGGATACAGCAGGGACAAGTAAAGTGCAAACAGAGAACGCTTTTGTTTCTAGCTACTCAGAATTAAACTACTCAACCGAACTATCTACTCGTACTTGGACTATTCAAATGTTGAATACCAACGTAATCTGGGTGGGTGGTAACTCTAGACAAAGACCTCAATTCTTAGAAGATATTGCTGGGTTCCTTGGAGCTGGAGTAGACAAAATTGCACAAGCGGGTCAATCGGCAGTGAAGACAGTATCTTCTGCTATTGGCTTTTAATTATTCCTAAGGAGGAACTTATTTTATGATTAAGCAAAAGACAACTACTATCAACGGCGAAGAATTCCTGTTGTCCACTATCCCTGCCACTAAAGGGATTAAACTCCTAAAGCAACTGACTAAGCTTATTGGCCCATCTTTCACAGAACTCTTGAAGGGTGGTGAATCTGATGAGAAAGCTGATGCAAATCCTATGGGATTGGCTATGGAGAAGTTGTTTGATAACCTTGACACTGTAGACGTAGAAAGCCTTATTAAAGAGCTTGTCTCTGCAAGTGCTACCAAGGGTAGTATGGCCATTAACTTCGACATGGAGTTCTCTGGTGAGTATGGCAAGCTATTCACCCTGGTGAAAGAGATTGTGGAGTTTAACTACGGCTCGGTTTTTACACTGTTCGGTTCAGAAGAAAGCAACTAATCTCTGAATCGGACAAGATCGTTAGTAATGAAGTTAGAAGAGTTTCTAAAGAGTTTTCACAAGACTTTGATATCTTCGCTATTATTACGAGTGAGCTGAAACTTGCTACATTGAATGATCTTCAAACAATATACGATGTAGAGGATATGTATGACATCCTTGAAGTTATGGATGCTCACCATACATTGACAGCTCCAACACCAGCTCCTAAACAAAAACAATAGTAACCGAATGGTGGAATAATGGCAAGACAAAAGATTGCTGATTATTTTGCTCAGATTGGTATTAAGGTAGACCAGAAGTCTATTGATCGTCTGGGCAAGTCTTTAGATAATATTGAGCGTGGTCTTCATAATATGGAGGCTGGTGCTAAGAAGTCTGCTAAACAAGCTTCTAGCTTAGTTACACAGAATAAGAATTTAAACAAAGCTATCTCTGATGGTAACAAGGTTCTCAATAAGAGAGCTGCTGTTACTAGAAAGATACAACAAGCAAACAATAAAGTTAGTAGAGCTTCCCAGCAAGCAATGTATGACAAGTTGTTTGGGGAAGGAGCTACAAGGCAAACTAGGAAGTGGTCTGGCCCCGGAGCAGTGGGAAAGAATGCTAAGGCTTGGCAAACAAACTTCAGAGAGAGTGTAGGTAGACTAACTGGTGGGTCGTCTAATATGACGAACAAAGCCAGAAATGCTCAGCAGTCAATGTATGACAGCTTGTTCGGAGCTAAACAATCTCCCTACGAGGGTATGGACAAGTCTCATGCTGCTGCAATGCGTGAAGATATGCGTAGGTCAAGAGCTGCACAAAACTTAGCTAGAATCCAAGAGAACGTAGCTAGACGTGAAGCTATCATGGCTCAACGTACATCTGCTATCAGAGAAGCTGGGGCTAAGAGAGCTGCTGCTATTATCACTGCTGCTGAATTGAAGGCTCAAGCCATTGCTTCTAGAATGGGAGGTGGGGGAGCTGGAAGACCGGGTGGTAGAGGTATGTTTGGTGGTGCTACAGTGGGTGGTGCTGTTGGAGCTGCTTCCAGCAGTATGTCTGGATTACTTCCGGGTTTCGGTGCTGCATACGCTGCTGTTAACTTCAATAAGATTGGACAAGAGCTTAAATCTGTAGAGAACGCTTTGCTGGCTGTATCTGGGTCAGAACAAGCAGCAGCAGAGAACATGGCTTTCCTCAACTCTGTAGGCGCAGAGATGGGTAAAACGGTAAGAGGTCTTGGGCCTGAGTTTGTTAAGCTTGCAGCCTCTATTCAAGGTACAGCCCTTGGTGGTCAAGAGCAGACAATCTTCAAATCATTTATGAAATACGGCACTGTGATGGGCCTTGATGAAGAGGCCATGAAAGGTTCTTTTCGCGCGGTGTCGCAAATGGTAAGTAAACAACAGGTATACGCTTAATTTATAGGCGCTTTACACAGTAATGTGTATTGAAACAACTCTCTAATTGCTGGAAACTCAACAGGTTTGTAGTAGGATATTATCTGGTGACAGGTAACGACCCCTGACAATCTACAAAATAAAGTTGACAATCAGCAGGTAAAACTCTAGACTTTATCTTTTCATAGCAGAGGAGGTAAAGAATGTTAGAAATCTGGGAAATTGTTAGGAGCATACCAAGACTTGAGGTTTCCAACCTTGGGAATGTACGGTGCTCTAAAACAGGTAGACCTTGGTACATTAAGAAAGATAAGATTGGCTATTTATGCGGGCAGTATAAAATCTCCGGCAAAAGGTTTAGCTTTAAAGTCCATAGACTTGTGGCAGAGGCTTTCCTCCCCAACCCTGAGAATAAACCCGAGGTCAATCACAAGGACGGGGTAAAGCATAATTCTTCCTTGTCCAACTTAGAATGGTGTACTAGACAAGAAAATATAAGACACGCTTTTGATACTGGATTAAACCCTAAACCAAAAGGTTCTTTAAACGGTAGGGCTGTGTTGAGTGAAGACTTTGTTCATAAACTTTGTAAGTGGTACGAAGAATGCTCACTCAATACTCCAAAGAAAGCTGTTGAAGTTTTTGGTATAAGTATACAACAAGCAAGTAAGATACGCTGTGGTATTGCTTGGAAGCATATATCTTGTCAATATAAGATTGAAAAACTAAAGTTTAGAGTGAACTCCAACGACTAGCCGAAAGGCGTACACCCAAGTGGGTGGAAACGGGAGTCACCCTTATAAACAGGGTGAAGATATAGTCTACTCTTCAGGGAGACTTGAAGTCGCACGTAGTGGTGCAGGGAAGGATTAACGACCCTTCCTGAATACAAAGGGAAGAATTACGCGGACAGCTTGCTGAAAGATTACCAGCAGCAGTTAGAATTGCCGCTGAAGTTATGACTGGTGGCGACACCAAAGCTCTTAACAAAATGATGGAAGCTGGACAACTTAACCCTAATGAACTGCTACCAAAGATGGCAGCTTACATGGAAAAGATGTCTGATACAAGTGGAGCTTATTCAAAAGCCCTTGGCACATCTATTGTTGCTCAAGGAAGGATGAACTTCCAGTTTGAAAAGTTTGTAGGGATATTCTCTAAGAATGGTGGTGAACAAGGGTTTGCAAAAATCTTCAACTCCATTGCTGAGTTTATGAAAGAAAACCATGACGTTGCTATTGGTCTGGGTGAAGCTTGGAACAAGCTTGGAGATATTTTTCAAAGAGCTTTCCAAGGGATTGATAATCTACTAGATGGATTTTCAATGTTGTCTAAGTATCTTGGAACTTCTGAAGCTGATTTAGCTGCACTGTCAGCAACTGCTCTATTACTTGCAACTAGATTTGGACGTATTGCAGCAGCAGCAGGTGTTCTCTTTCTTGTACTAGAAGATATATCTGTTGGCATGAGAGGTGGAGATTCTTACACTAAAGACCTACTTGAATTCCTAGATGAAAACTCTTGGGTTAAAGCTACAGCAGCAGTTGGTGGATTTGCTCTAGCCCTTGGTGCTATTGCAACAGCTATTGCCGGCATTGGTGGTGCTATGGGAGGTATTCCCGGTGCCAAAGGTATGGGCGGTAAAGGTCTTCTATCTTCCATTGTAGGAACTACAGTTTCTGTGATTAAGAAGAACCCTAAAACAGCAGCTATTGTAGGTGGTCTTATTGCTTACGATCAAGTTACTTCTGCATACCACGCCAGCGAAGACCCAAGAATTGTAGCTGAAAGGGAAGAAATTGGACTGAGAATCAGAAACCTCCAAAGAGGCCCAGGCAACGGAATGCTTACTGAGATGACAAATAAATACCCTCTTCCTGGCGTTAATATGCCAATGGGGAACACTACAACTATTGATAAAGTTGAAATCCATGTAGATGGCTCTGGTGATCCTCAAGTTGTAGGGGAAGTTGTTATGAAGAAGATTCAAGAACTAGCCTCTATGTCAGTAAAGAATCTACCAGTTACGGAGTAACAGATGATAGCATTAAAGCTAGAGTCTGGTGATGTTGTTTGGATGGATGCTGTACTTTCCTTCTCGGAGAGCTACAGCTCTTCCGTAACTAAACACCAGATTGAAAGTGGAAGTAGTATTTCCGATCATATTATACAAGACAACGCTAAGTTCTCTATTTCGGGGGTTGTCACTGAAGTAGACTTCTGTAAGACCTTTGATTTACAGAAGATATCTCAGGATGTTATTCCTAATCAGGAGAACATTAAAAACCTTGAGTTTCAACCAACACAAGTTCTTATAGGTTCTTCTCAGCAAAATCCTCTTGTAAAACTCCTTCCAAGTTCTATTAGTCAGTTTATTGGTAATGACTCACCTCCAGAAGTTGTAATGGGGGCTGTAGCTTTTGAGAAGAATTCAACAAGCGTTTATGAAACCCTTAAAAGCATTATTAACGGATTCACAGAAGTTACTGCTGACAGAAAAACCACTAAGAGAAAACAAGTAGTGTCTCTTATGGAGTTTGATACAGACTTCACTGTAAAGAATCTATTTGACAACTGCGTATGTACATCTCTCAGTTTTGCACAAGACCCTGAGAGTGGTGATGCAATCTACCCTCAAATGTCTTTTGAACAAGTTAGGTTTGTTGAGCTAATGAAAACAACATTCCCAACTAACCGAATTTCTTCAGACGTTAAGAACAGTGGCTCAGAGAAAGCACAGAAAGGGAATCAGCCTGCTAAAGAGTATGACATTCCTCCGGGTATTGCTGCTCCTGCTAAGACTGAAACCTCTAGCTTGAAGAATGACTCGTCTATCTTAAAAGATTTAACTAAACAAGCTACAGGGGGTTAACGTGGCTCAGAAATTTACAGAGCTTCCCCTCTACTCAGACCCCTTCTACGAATATCGTATTGCTTTAGAAGATGAAGCAAGAGTGATTACATTCCGTTGGCAAGATAGAACATCCTCTTGGTATCTAGATGTTAAGCAGGATGATCTAACTCCTATTGTTCTAGGCATTAAAATCGTCCCTTACTACCCTATCCTAGCTGACTATCAGCTTCAGGGGTTTGGCATCAATGGGTACTTTGTTCTGGTAGACAGCGGAGATTTCACTACGGATAAGCTAGACACTTCTCCAGAAGCTCTTGCCCAATACTATAGACTATTTTACATTTATGAGGAAGAAGATTAATGCTACAGAGACAGCGTATTTATGAGCTGATCTTAGGTGATTACAAAAGTAAGAATAAAGACGCTATCAGTATCACTAATCTTCAAGTCACCTTTGATGTAAGTAAGTCAAGCGATAATAAAAGAAAAAGTAACTCGGCTAATATTGAAGTGTATAACCTCTCCAATAACACTCTTGCTAAACTAGACTCAACTGAGTATCTAGGAGTAAGTTTGTCTTGTGGTTATGAAGATACTGGTCTTGTGAATTTGATTACAGGGCAAGTTACTCAAGTAACTACTAGACGTAGTGGTACAGATAAAGTTACTACTATTGTTATTGGTGAAGGGTATATTGAGCTTAACCAACAATATTTGAAAGGTGTTACTCCTGCTGGCTCTACAGTTGAACAAACAATTGAAGAGATTAGGAAGCAGATGCCCGGCATTGTAAAAGGGGGTTATGTTGGGCTGAATAAGAACCAACAGTGCCTCTATGGATATCCCCTAACAGGAACTCCTAGGCAAATGCTTAATGAAGTGTGTGAAGCTAATCGTATGGAGTATCGGATTGATAGGGATGCTTTATACATCTCAGATGAATCCCAGCTTACAGATAAGAACCTCACTACAGCCTTTATCCTGAGTGAAAACACCGGCCTTATTGATATCCCTTACAGAACCACAGCAGATGGTGCTAAGCTGAAAGGAGATAAGACTAAGCGTAAAGGAGTTCAATTCAAAGCTCTCTTGAACGGAAGAATCTTTCCCGGTAGTCCTGTGGCCATTCAGAGCACTCTTATCACAGGTACATTCAGAGTTGTAAACGCCAGATACTATGGTGGTTATAATGATAACGATTGGTACATCGACTGCTTCTGTGAAGAGATACTAAATGGAGATATACCATCATGAATGATGTTTTTGAAGAGATGTCTCGTACAGGCTTCTTATCACAGATAAGCAACATCTATACTTGCCTTCCTTGTGTAGTAGTTGGTAACTCTAACATTGCATCTCAGATGCTAGATGTACAGCCTGTAGTTAATAAGAGATTCAAGAATGACACTGTAGAGCAGCATCCCCCTATCCTCAGTGTCCCAGTTATCTTCCCGTCTAGCTCTACATCAGCCCTGACATTCCCAATTAGTATTGGTGATACAGTGTTGTGTGTATTCAGTCAACGTGGACTAGATACATTCAAGAATTCAAGCTCTGACTCAAGGTTTGTAACCCCAACAGACTTCAGGAAGTTTGACAAGAGGGATGCAATAGCAATCCCCGGATTATTCCCATTCTCTGAGTCTATTAATAATGCTACCGTAAGAAGTCTTCCTCATTCCACAAGTGATTTAGTGGTTGCTCACAATCTTGGTGGCGCAGAGGTTGAGCTAAGAATGCGTCCTGATGGAAGTGTACTCATTAAGTCTCCCACTGCTATCACTGTAGAGTGACAGACAGCAGTTGTCAATGTTAGTGCTTCTACAACCATCAACTGTCCAGCAACAGAGTGGAGTGGAAACCTTACATTCAACGGGGATGTTACGTTGAACGGGTCACTTAGACAACTGGGTGTTTACTCTTTAGATGGTATAAATATGAACGCTCACGTACATGGTGGTGTTCAACCCGGCCTAAGTAACACATCCGTCCCTCAATAACTAGGAGATAAACATGACAGATATGCGATTAGATGATGATCCTCTATCTCCTACTTATGGAGATTTATTGTACGACAACACCGGAGCCACTGTAACCACAGATCGAGCTAGCAGTGTAGCACAGAAGTTGAAGATAAAGCTATCTACCTTCCTAGGTGAATGGTTTATCAACACAGATAACGGTGTCCCTTATTACCAGGAGATATTTGGTAAGGTTAGGAATAAACAAACCATTGACCTAATCTTCCAACAAAAGATTCTAGAAGAGCCTGATGTTGTAGAACTTACAGAGTTCTTTAGTGATGTCTCCAACGGTAGAACATACACGATAAACTTCAGGGTTAGAACAACTCTAGGGCAGATTACAAATAATATTCAAGTGAACGCAGGAGCCTAAAATGGCAGGACTTACACCAGAAGGACTTACAGTTCCCAGACTGCCAGAGGTTGTTGAAGAACTCAGAGATAAAGCCAGAGAAATCTGGGCAGACACAGTACCTGAAGGGGAGGTTGTTAACGTAGAAGACAACTCTGCCATCGGTAGGCAGATTGGTGTTGTAGCGCCGTCAGGGGCTGACCTCTGGGAAGCTGTACAGCAAGTTTATGATGCCTTTAACCCAAATACGGCAGTTGGTGTTGCTCTGGATAACATTGTTGCTCTTGGTGGTATTACAAGAATCCCTTCTTCCCCTACAAGAGCTACTTGCCTTGTTACAGGGAATACAAACATTATCATCCCTGCAAACTCAAAGGTTACAAGCTCGACTAGCGGTAAGACATATTCAAACTTACTACTTACTCAGCTATCTGTTGTGAGTGCTACAGGCGTAGGCGTTAATCCTATCTCAGTGGCAAACAACACAGTCTACACCCTCTCGTACAGAGAAGCTAATGATATCACTAATATTGATATTAGTATCACTACTCCTATGAGTGGTACAACACTTCTTTCTCTGTTTAATCAGTTTGAAGTGTTGATTGCAGGCAGTTTCCCAGCTCTAAAAACCTCAGTAGTTAATAACATCCTGTACGTTGAGAGTATTGATCCTTTCCAACTGTTCACCTACTCCAGCTCTGCTAACCTCGGCATCGTAAAAGTGATTAAACCCTTGGTGTTTACAGGTGATGAAGTTGGCCCTGTAGAGCAGCCAGTGGATACTATTGATACGATTTCCACTCCTGTACTCGGATGGGACTCTGTAAGCAACCCTATGGAAGCTGCTATTGGTAGCTTTATTGAGACAGATTCAGAACTAAGAGAGAGGTTTAGAAACTCTAAGTTCGACAAGTCTACTAACGTAATCGAAGCTCTCTATAGTGCAATCCTCGGAATTCAAGGTGTACAAGACCTCAGAATTTATGAGAATGATACCAACGTCACTGACAGCAATGGTGTACTAGGTCATAGTTTCTTAACCATTGTAGATGGAGGTTTAGGCTCTGCTATTGCTCAGGCCATATGGGATAATAAACCGATTGGGATTCTGAGTCAAGGGAATACTACAGTGACTGTCTTGGACACTCAAGGGTTGCCTCATGATGTTAATTTCTCAAGACCTGTTCCTGTAACAATCTATATTGAACTGTCTCTCACCACCAACTCCCAGTTCCCTCCTAATGGAGAGGATGCTATTAGGGATGCACTGATTCAATATATCAGTGATCTAAAGATTGGTGATGATGTTGTATACAGTAGACTTTACACCCCGATCAATAGCATTCCGGGGCATCAAGTTAACAGCTTAAATATCTCAACCTCCCCTTCACCTGTAGGAATGTCCAACCTCACTATTGATTTTGATGAGCTTGCAATGACTGACTACTTAGCTATTACTTTCGTATGAGGGGACTATGAGTGAGATAAATGAATTTGAAGTTGTTGAATACTTAGAAGAAGCTAGGAGTCGTTACACAGAAGTCTTCAAGAATAAGCCTATGTTTGATAAGTTTGTTCAGCTAATGCTTGAGAATAATATTGATGTACAACTTGCTCTGAAAGATTTGATGCAAAAGAGAAGCATCGACACCGCAGAAGGTGTTCAACTAGACATTCTTGGGGATATTGTAGGACAACCAAGAGTTCTTATTGACACAGCCCTCTTAGAGTATTTTGCATTCGATGGTGTGTTAGATGGTAAGAGCTATGGAGATTTAAACGATGTGAGTGTTGGAGGTACTTGGTATTCACTTGGTGATCCTCTGGCTGGTAATACACTTCTCAATGATGAGCAGTATAGGTTATTCATTAAAGCTAAGATTCTCAAGAATAGAACTAACGCTACACCTAATGACTTCTTAGATTTTATTAGCTTTGTATATGGAACAACTCTTAACTCCGTAATTACAGAGGGTGACGCAGAGTTTACCATTCTAGTTGGTAAAGAACTTAACTCTTTTGAGAGAGCACTTCTAACTTACACCACAAACTCAGAAGGGTATGATGTCCCATTCATCCCTAAACCTGTAGGGGTGAGAGTTAATTACGGACAGTTTCCCGGAGACAACTTCTTTGCTTTTGCTGGTGTTCCTACTGCCAAAGGTTATGGAGATGTTAGTGATCCTACGGTGGGTGGACAATGGGCCACATTGATTTCTTAGTCAGTAAATTTTTAATAGGAGTAACAAATGGCTCTTTTAACAAAGCCTAATATGCAACAGGTTTGGGCTTCAGGTGGGGATATTGTAGAACCATCTGACCTCAAAAAGCAACAAGGGTGGACTGTAGAAGTTCCTCCTCACCAATTTGAGAATTGGATTCAGAATAGACAAGATGAATACCTTGCCCACATTAACCAGCGTGGTCTGCCTGCTTGGGACGGACTAACTAACTATGAAGCTGGTGGACTATCTTATGTTCAAGGTAGTGACGGTAAGGTGTATAAGTCTGTAGCAGCCTCTGGGCCAGCCACCACAGTACAAGACCCGACTACAGACGTTTCTGATACATACTGGACTGTGGCGTTTGCTGATGTAGGTGCGTTCCTGACACAAACCGCTGGCGATGTACGTTATACACAGCGGTCTAACAACCTTAGTGACTTAACTAACGTAGCAACCGCCCGTGGAAATCTTGGTGCTGCTGCTATTAATAGTCCAACCTTTACGGGAACACCTACTGCACCAACAGCCGCCCTAAACACCAGCACCACACAACTAGCAACTACAGCATTTCTTTTTCAACAGTTTACCGGTGCAGGAAAGCAGTCTATTGGTGCAGCAGGCTATCAAGTGTTACCTGGCGGATTAATTTTACAATGGGGTACAACTCCAGCTTTTTCGGGCACTCCAGCTGCGATAAGTTTTAGTATTCCTTTCCCAACAGCTTGTGTATATGTAGCAGCCACTAATTATTTAGGTGCCACTAGCGTCACACCTACTCAGGACTCTATTGCGGCTTATGGTTTGACTACTAGTGGTGTTAACTTTAGAACTAACGCCGGGGCAATCCCTGCGGGTAGTCGTTGGTTTGCTATTGGGTATTAATTAGGAGAAATATTATGGCACTTTACTACTCGTTTGAAACTTTGGGTTGGTACGATACGTCAATTTTTGACTACACTCTTCCCGAAGATGCTTTTGAAATGACACAACAAGAGTGGGATGATTTGAGGCCTCTGTGGAATACTGGTCTTATGTTGGCCATTGGGGAAGATGGCCGTCTTGAGTGGGTACAACCACCTCCACCTCCTGTGGAGGATGGCAGGGTACAAAAACGGTATGAATTTCGTACAATGTGTTCAGATAACATTCAACGAACCATTTTCTCATCTGAGGCATTAGGCGCTGTTCATAACTATGACTGTCGTCTAGTAGACCAAGTTAACCTGCAAACTCGTTTAAACGTAGCAAATTTTACGCAAGAAGATCAACCAATCTGGACTAGTGACGGCACCCGTTTTGAGTGGAAATACCATTCATCGGCACAACTACTTCAAGTAATGCAGGATATGAATGAACATATCAAAGCAGAACAGGTTCACCTTGCGAGTAAGCTTGCTGCTGTTGATGCGGCTACAACCTACGCTGCCGTATTGGCAATCTCTTATTAGGAAATATGTGGATGTTAAATATCTTTCAAGCTGTCCTAATTTGGACACTACAAGCAATACTCACAATTCTTGGTGTCTTAATTGGCTTAATTATTGTACCCATTGCTTTGTTATTCCCTGATGACAGTTTGGAGGATGAAACATATATTCTTAATTCTGACGGTGAGGAATATTGGTTACGCCAGCTTCCTAAGTGGGCTAAGTGGTATGATAATAGTGTAGACGGAACTTTAGGTGATGACAACTTTCGTTGGGCTTCTCGTGACATTCCTTTTGGTTTAAAGAATACATCTTTCTTAGGGCAATTCTGGTGGATGGTTATTCGTAATCCTTTCAACTATTTCAAACGTTTTATTCTTGGTTGTGATGTTCGTAACGATATTGTAGAAAAGGTTGCTGGTCAAGATTATGTTCGTGATGATCTGAGGTCTACAGGTTGGCAATTCCTGAAGTGTGGTAAATATTACACTTTCTATGGTGTTTGGCTTTACCCTGAACACAAAGTTTATACTCTAGGTTTTGAAAAGGTTGACTCTTGGTACAAATACAAGCTTAAAGTTAACACTTATCTAAATGTCTCAAAGTCTCTTGTAATTCAGCTTGGGAACAAGTTTGACTTGCAAGATAACTTTAAAGCCTATCCTTCTGAGCAAGAGTATAAATATTTCAAAGGATTTACTTTTGAAATAAATCCTTACAAGGATATCAGTTAATGAAGTTCAATCAGAAGATAGCTAAACACCTATCAGGGATTGGCCTGAGTGCTGCTTTAGTCTTAGCAGGCGCTGGCACAGTATCCTACTATGAAGGAGTGAGCAACAAAGCTTACCTTGATCCTGTAGGAATCTGGACAATCTGCTACGGAGAAACTAAAGGAGTGAACAAGGGAGACTACAAGACAGACGAAGAGTGCCTAGATTCTCTTGCTGAAGAACTTACAGAACACCACAAGAAGATGGTGATGTATATCAAAACTCCTATTAGCGAGAAAGAAGAAGCTGCTTATCTCTCTTTCACTTACAACGTAGGTGTTGGAGCTTTCTCTAAGTCAACACTACTCAAGAAGTTGAATAACGGAGATAGAGTCGGAGCTTGTAATCAACTATTACGCTGGGACAAAGCCGGGGGTAAGAAACTAAAAGGTCTTACTCTCAGGCGTCAATCTGAGAATAAACTTTGCCTAGAAGGGGTGCAAGAGTCTAATGAAACTTCTACCAAATAAAAAGAAGATTATTAAGTCTTACAGCTTCCTTTCAATGGCAGCTAACTTCCTGATTGCTTTATCTGTCTCTGGTCTTTCAGTATTGGGGGTGTTATCTAGTGAGCTTGCGTTCCCTATTCTGGTTGGTTGTGCTCTCTTTCTTGGCATTCTGGGCCTGCTTGGGCGTTTTCTGGATCAAGGTCTTGATGACGTTATGGAATGTGATAAGGAGGCAGAGGATGCTGACTAAGATTCTAATAGGGGTCATCCTAACTCTCTCACTAGCTTGCAGCGGTCTTTACCTGATGCTTGATTCTAAGAGCAAATCACTAGAGGTCAGTGAACTCAATGTAAAGGCACTCAGGGAGTCCTTAGAGAAGTCTTCAGAAGAGCTTCAAAAGGCTCAAAGTCTAAGTAAAAAACACGAAGAAATCATCGCTGAGCTTTTCCTTGACCAAGATACTACCAAAGAGAAGTTCGATGATTTAGAGGCTAAATTCAGTGGATTAAAGGGGAAGTCTTGTAAGCCTCTCCTAACACAGAGAGCAATTACAGATGTTAAAGAAGATGTTGTTGTCAAGCTTGATCTTTCTGAGCATAAGTGGTTGCTCTCAGAAGCAGCTTGTCTTGCAGGAAACCGTAGTGCTTGCCCCTCCACAGCACCTCCTGAGTGATTGTGGATTTAGTGATGTAGGGGAACTAGGAGACTCTTATGAATCTGCTTTCTACAGCGTCTCTGACGCCTACATTAAGTCAGCTAAGAAAGTTGCAGAGTGTAATAATCGCCTCAAAGCAGCTAGAAAGTTTATAGAAGAGGCTAATAAATTGTATGACGACAAGGAATCAGCAAAATAACGATGATGGTGGATGGAAGATTGTAGTAGATACAATCAGTAAGTTTCTAATTCCTTTTCTTGTATTGGGCCTTACATGGCAGCAATCACAAGTGCAGAAACTTGAAGAGCGTATTTATCAACTCCAAGCCACAGCAGTTACAGAGCAGAAGCTTCAAACAACTAAACAAGAAATCATCTCCTTCGTTGATACTCGCATTGGCGACCTCAACAATAAGATGGATATCATTCTTAAACAATTGGAGTTACAACAGAGATACAATAACAAGTAGTTGTCAAGGGGCCACTCATGCAGAGAAAATCTGATTTTATCATGATGGCGGTGATGATACTTCTGTCTGTTGGATTGGTTGGAAGTGTATCCGTTTCTGTGGGGTTGGCCACTAGGACACACAAGGCAGACTATGAGTTGATGATTCTAAGGAAGGAACTGGAGGAGAGGATGGACAGGGAGAGAAGGGAATACTTAGACTCTCTGGACAAACTTCACAAGAAGGTTGAGAGTGATGCCTACTTGAATCAAAGGAGATATTCCCTGGTCTTAGATGAGCTGAATGTGAAGGATGCAGCTTTGAAGGGAGATGTAAAAGACAATAATAAGAATAAACAATAATAAGAATAATTATGCCCGCCTTTATGGCGGGCTTTTTGTTAACTACAGAAAAGTGAAGGGGTTACTTGAAGTCTTCTGGATAGGCTGTAAAGCAAGATACTTTGAAAGACTCACCTTTTACAACTTCATTCTTAACTCTTTTTACAACATAGTCTAGAGTGTTGCACATAGTTATGAAGTCATCAGCACTTAGCTTTGCTGTCTCTAAGTTTCTAATCCCTGTGCATGTAATAGGGGTTAGCTGTTGCCAATGATCATGGAACACATCCTCTTTATCTTCTCCATATACAGTCCCTATCCAATTATCAATTGGTTGCATATCTTCAGAATAACAGAATTGGATTGTTGTAGAACTCCTACGATCATCTTGAATGTAAATAATCTTTGTATCTGTCATAGGTTGCTCTCCTTAATATATTCTAACATCTCTTCAAACCTATCAAATGATTCGTCCAGTTGTACAATATTGTAATCTAGCATTTGTAAATCTTCGATTAGATTGTCGTACATGTACAGCCCCTCTCTAAACCAAATTACAATATCGCCTCCAAGCTTAATGGAACCCCCTGCCCACACCTGAGTTCCCTTACAACATCCGTCATGGAATTTACTTTCTAAAAAGTTGGCCATAGGAGTGTAGCTGTCTGGTATATACAAAAGAACTGCACTTGCTTCAGTATCTAGCAAATCAATATAAGCTCTATTCATTGTAATTCTCCTCTACATAAGCTACCACTCCGTGCAAAGAGGTATTAGTTCCTTTTGGTAATAAGACCACCTCATACCCAAGCATCTGCATATCTTCAAAGAACTCTTCAAATGTATAATGGCTTCCACGTCCGTTTTGCCACAGCACAAAAGTATTTTCTGGGATGACTGTACCATCTTCAGGGCGTTTTAAACGGAATGTATTACCGTCATCATCTTTATGGTTTAATTTGGTAAGCATGAAATTACAGAACATTTCATAACCTCTGGGAATATAACCTTGCGCAACCCTCGTACTAATTCCTCCCGTGCACATCTCTGCAAAGTAAATCTCTGGGGGTTTACTATTCATATTATCCACCTACTTACCCTCCTTAAATGTCTTCAAGGCTTCTTCAACAGAAGTTCCAGTAATGTAGAGCTTCATCATAGCCTTCACTTCACTCTCTGTCAACTCTTTTTCAGAAGAAGCTCTCACTTGCTGTAGGAAGTCCATCCACCCTCCTTCTATGAGTTTAGTTTTCATCTTCGTAATCAAATACTGAGTGAACGAAATGCCTACACTGGGTAAACTCGTTGTCTAAGAATACAACCTTGTCAAAAGTTAACTTACACAGGTTTACCATATCTTCCCGTTCGCAAGTCTTATATGTACTGAGCCCAGGGAAGTCTTCAAATAGTAAGCAGTCTTTACTGAAGGTTTGCACGATATTAGTAAGCATGTCTCTATCTTCAGAGTATATAAAATGTCTCTCCTCTGGATAATTTTCAAGACTGGGGTCTACTTGCACATACACCACCTTGACATCACTTTGCATCTAACACCTCCCTACAATACCCAACGAATACATCTCCCTGTTCTATATCGTTTCCAATTAAAATTACCTCATCAAAGACAACATTGCAAGTTGAGTATATTGATTCAAAGTCTCTAGTGTAGTAACCAAGAGCTTGTTCCCCAAAAGAAAGAACATCTTCGTGGTATGCAGTTAATAGATTCTTTAACGTGTCAATATCCTCTGACCAGATAAAAGATATCTCGAACCCTTCATCCTTCTGTATAAACACTGTGTTCATTTAATATCCTCCATAGAAAAAGCTCCACAACCGTAAGGCATGGAGCTTAGATTACAGCATCATATTGTCTTTGTAAAGCTTTATTTCTGTAGGAATGGGACAGCCCCATTCGGGAGCATAGTGGTTGGTAGCTTACCATCCCAGCGTTCAGCTTTAGTCAGCTCAACAAGGTTCTGATTGTCACGAAGAGCTGCTGCTTTAGCCTTAATCGCATTAGCCTCAGCGTCACCACGGAGAGTGATTGACTCAGCATCTGCCTTAGCTTGTGCAAGAGTAGAATCTGCAAGAGCTTGAGCCTTAGCTACAGTAATCTCTGCCAGTACAAGCTCTTTAGCAAGGTTCTGTTTCTCAGTTTCAACTTTCACTTCGGCTTTCATACGGTCTTCAATGGAGGTTTCATATGCACCAGAGAAGTCAATGTTCTCAACTTTAACACCCTCAATCAGCAGTGGGCCTTTCACTGCACCCTTGATAGCTTTGGCTACGTCAGCACTCAGTACGTCACGTTTCTGTACGGCAGTGATAGCGTTGTACTTACCAAAGATAATCTCAACTTGTTCTGGGATAGAACGGTTAAGCTCTCGTGCTACTAGGTTGTCAACACTACCATACTTAGAGTATAGCTCGCCAACACTCCCCGCAGGGATACTGAAAGTTACGGAAGTGCGGATAGTAGCAGTCTGCTGATCCTTACTGTAAGCTTGTAGGCCCGCATATGGTACTGTAAAGGTACGAATACTTACAGTTTGCACATCATCAATAAATGGTGCCTTCCAGTTCAAGCCGGGTTCAGCAGTACCAATATACTTACCATTACGGAGAACTACACCTCGCTCACCATCATCCACCGTATAGAAGCTACCAAGTACGGCACTTAGACCCAGCACAGCTACAATAGCTAGTACAACCAAACCTACAACACCTTTAGTTTGCATATGTTTCTCCTCTGTTGTTTTAAAGAATCTTTCCGTTATTACGAACATCTTGTCGCTGCAATTCTTGTTGAGTGGCTTCATCCGTCACCGGCTGCTTAGCTTCCCATTCATTATAAGCTGGAACAAGTATCGAAGCTAGGATGCCCATAATCGCGATGATAATAATCAGCTCAATTAGGCTGAAGCCTTCTTCTTTACTCTTCTTAGTCGGAGCCTTGTTTGTCAACCACTTGGCTAGATGATACACACCTATACTTACAAGGATAATCAAAACTAAGGCTCCTAAGCCAATCATTAAATTAATCATCATCCCTCCTGATTCATTTTAGACTCGTCTAGCGAAGGCTCAATACGTGAGTCCCTTCGCTTACGTTCATTCTCTTCTACTTCCTGAAGCTTGTCAAGCACTGATTTACATCCCAATCCCATCAGCATTACAAACAAGATCACTCCAAGAAATATAAATACAAGTGTCATATCTCCCTCCTTAAAATGGGGAGGATTTCCCTCCCCTTGGTATGCATTCTAGCCAGTTAACAATACCTTGTCAAGCAGTGGTTTGTATTTCCCGTAATCCACTCCACCAACAAGACCAAGGTGGTTGTAAGAAGTAACCCGCTTCTCAAAGAAGTTATCATGCTTCTCCCCGGACAATAGCCACTCCATCCAAGGTAGGGGGTTCTTCCTCACTTCTTCAGCAGTGAGATAGCCAAGCTGGAATAGACGAAGTTCACCTAGGAAGCTCATGTAGTCTTCTAACTGCTCACTGGTCATATCTTCAGCCGGCCCTTCCTTGTCCAGAAGTACAATGAAAACCTTCTCTGCGTCTACATAGGCTTGAACAAGTTTAAACACAGCCTCTTTAAGAATCTCCCGCTCGACCTCTGTAAGCTCTTTCCTTGCCTCTTTCACTGTACGGATGTTGTTTGTTACGTGCTCTTGCTCATCCGCCAAAGACCACTGGTTGATATCATTAAAGCCAATTTGCAACCCAAACCGCTTAAAGTTTAGTAGGTTAGCAAATGCTGCGAACAAGCCGATACCTTCCCCAAGTAGAATTTGACACAAAGAGATTGTAGCATTTAACTCATCTCTGTAGTGAGGTTTTGTAAGATCATCCGACATCAAATCAAGCTTCCCCCTCATCTCAGCATACCCGTGAAATGAAGACCAGTCAGCATCCATCAGTCCGTATGTTTCCCCAGCCAATGCATAGGCTCGTTGGTGAGTAACTTCACGGCAAGCAAAGGTCAACTGCATGTTACTAATTTCATTGTTTTTGAAATAAGGCATTACTTTCTTATAACCACCAGCTACAGTTTTATCCATCTCTGTGAAAAGGGGGAGAATAAGATCAATCTTACGCTTATTAACTTCATGACTCACATTTGGTGTTGCAAGACCTCCAGCAGTATTGTACTGCCGAAGATCATCTTGTAGCTCAACTTGGTGTACATCCCAGAACATACCAATGGAGTGAGTCTTTGCTGCCTCTACTGCCCAAGGGTATTGGAATGGTCTGTACGCTTTACTCTCTTTAAATACACTCATTTATTCTCCTTAGCCTTCACAAGCAATACATCCAGTGGCATCGTATTCAATTCGTTTCTTAACTTTCACTGCATTTAAAGGCATATCTCCACCAGTACCAATGTCTGCCTTTGTAGGCTCTTGAGCACGACAATAATACAAACTCTTCAACCTTTTCTGCCAAGCATAGATGTGTACATCAGACATTTGTTGTGCAGTGGTTACTGCTGGGAAGAACAGGTTAGTAGAGATAGACTGACAAACATGCTCTTGAGCAGCCGAAGCAAGTTCAATAATCCACATAGGATCAATCTCACGAGCTGTAGCAAACACAGCTTTCTCTAAAGCACTGAGGGCATCAATCCACTGCACACTCCCTTCTTCTTTTACAATTCTTGCCCAAACATCATCATTATCCAGACCATACTTAGCTAACACTGGTTTCAAATACTTATTCTTAATCAGAAAACTACCAGCCCTGCCCTGACTAACAAAAGCATTACTTGCCCATGGCTCACGACTAGGACTAGCACCAACCAAGCTTGCAGAAGAGGCATTAGGGGCAATAGCAATCAAATGACTATTACGGAAACCACTCCCTCTACAATCTGGTGCTTCTCCTCTCAGGGAACCAAGCCGTAGACTTTCAGCCTTTGCCTTACGTTCAATCTCCGAATGCAACATATGTGTATGTTGTACAGCACTATTAAACCCACCAGACTCAAAAGGAATCATGTTCTTTTGCAGATAGCTATGCCAACCAAGTGTGCCCATCCCCAAAGCCCGTTCTTTAGTAGCAGAGTTAATTGCACGGCTAATTGTTGTTGGTGCTAGACGAATAAAGTATTCAAGGACATTATCCAAGAATCTTGTCAAGTCTTCTACAATAGCAGTGTCCTTCCATTCATCATACTTATCTAAGTTCAAACTACTCAAGCAACAAACAGCAGTACGACTAAAACTCGTCATCAAAGTAATTTCACTACAGAGGTTACTCTGACGTACCCGGTATGTTGGCTTAGTGATCTGCTTTGGTAGATTACGATTTACAGTGTCAATGAAGAGCATGTATGGCTCGCCAGTTTCAAAACGAGTTTCCATCAGGTGTTCCCATACAGCACGAGCATTTACTTTACGCCCTGTAGGGCCATGCTTAGGGTCAACCAACTCTAAATCTGTTCCAGCAATAACAGCGTGCATAAACTCATCAGGGATGTTAAAGCCATGATTCAAGTTAAAGCACTTCTTGTTCTCATCCCCCTTAGTTGGGTTACGCATATCCATAAACATTGCTTGTTCGGGGTGTGTGATATCCATATACATTGCCATTGATCCACGTCGAGAGGCTGTTTGACGATAAGCCACAGTCATATTGTCATAATCCCCAGCGTGAGCCATAACCCCAGTAGACTTCTCGTCAGGACTACGATTACCAGCATACACACCAACACCACCACCCATCATAGAAAGCTCCTTTGCCTCTGCTGATGCAGTGGTTAGGCCAGGACGACTATCATCAATCATGGACAAGAAGCAACTAATGGGCATACCGTTTGGTTCCACGTTCTCCTCTAACCAATCTCCAGCCTCTTCAAATTGATCCTCTGAGAACGTAGGCCAGTTAATCTCAACAGCATTTGTCTGTACAGGGCTTGCGCATACAAAGTGTTGTTTCGATATGTAGTCATAAATACGCTGAGCAAACTCATAGTCACCAAAGCTATAACAAGTAGCAGCTCTTGCAAATGTCTCCTGTGGACTGGATTCGTTCTCAGTCTTATAGAACCCTTTTGCGGTCAGCATCACCAAACCTTGCTCTGGAATTAAAGAATCTCTGCTGTAATCAATAACTACTCCAAGATACTCTTTCACCATGTCATTGTGCGAACCTTTCATTCATTCTCCTTTTCTTTCTTACTTGGTAGTTGGTAACGACGACTCATATTCATCATATCTTCTCGTGTAGAGATGTCAGCAGAAGCAATCCAAGCTTCCATAGATGCAATCCCACTATTCAAATACTCACGATCTTGACGTTCAACAAACACCCAGCGCTTACCTGTATGTGTCTGATTACTTGTACGCATACGATGTGTATCTGTTACACATTCAATCTCTTGTGAAACCTCAGCTCCGTGTTGGAACAGAATATCTTTAAATGCTTCTGGATTTGTTTCAGGGAAGTCTTCTGTCCAGAAAGATAGTTTCTGTAGGTCTGCTTCTGACAGATATTGGTAGCTCTTAAACCATTGTGTACTCATACGTTCTCCTTATAGTTGTTAATAACTTCTTTCTCTAAACCCATCTCCAGCACTTTACGATACTGTGTAAAATCATTGCACTGGAAGTTACCACTCAGGGTTAGGGAAGCTTCTCCTGCCTTTGCAATGTGCTCTGTTGGACTGAAATGTGGAGGGTCTTCTGGATATACACCGTTCTCAGGGAGGTTGAGCATATTATAGACATCAACAGCTTTGTCAAGAGAGTCATCTAGTTTACGATAAGATACTTGTGCTACACAGCTTGCACTCACCTTGATTGCGTCTTGAATACCTAAAGTTAAGTCTTCGCAGTAAGGTAGATGCCACTGTCCCGTAAGTAGGGTGTTAGGTGTGCTAGCCTTGACTGCATCATAGATAGCATCAAACAAGGCTTTAATCTCAGGTTGAGCTGCGTAGTGTCGTCGAAGCTTAAACATGGCTTTCCAATCACGCTCTGTTGCTGTTACCACACCCTTAGTGTACATCCAAGGTTCAACATAACGGTTTGCCCATTGCTTTGCTAAGCCAATTTGGTGAAGTTGTTTAACACCAATAAGGCAGCAATCTCGCATCCACAGAATAACCTTCTTACAATCCTCCACTTCCTCTGCTGTAAGATACTCCCCAGCAACCATCCCCGATTGGTTCTTACGATACTCTACAGGCATTGCAGGGTTGTTTGCAATCTGTTCTAGTTGCCGTAGTACAGGGATTGCACGACTACTTTGAACATTACGACTCTGTGCCTTGTGAGTGTTATTCTCAGCAAGGATGAAACGGTGCATCTCCACTTCCAGCGTAATCAATCGTGTATTACGGTACTTACTATCACAAATTACTTTAGCTGATACACTCACTTACACCTCCATATATGTATCTAAATAGTTCTTCGCCATATTCATTTGCTCTTCTGTAAGAGCTGGCCTCATTCTGAAACAGCCTTTGTATTTAGCAGAAGGAATTAATTGAATATCCTTACAATCAAGGATAACTCCCATGTTCATAACAGCCTGTTTTAGATTCTCTTTAACAACAAGTTCGTATGGAGCTTTAGTGTATTCAAACACTTTATCTGCTTTATACTGCCAACCCCAACCCTTTATCTCTACACCATTCAATGTGATTCTCACTGAGTTAGGATCAATTTGCATATTCTTGGAACACCTTAACTGGTTGCAATCCTACCACTTTACGAACAACTTCACCAGCTCCATCTGTAATGATTGTTGTTGGAAGACCACGGACACCATGCTCTGTACAATAATTCATGCCTTCTTCTGTGTCAGCGTCTACAACACGATAGATGATATTTGCTTGTGTAAGATTGTTCTTCAACACCCCACAATTGGGGCACCACGCTGCTGATACGACAGTAATTTTATAACTCATTCTTCCTCCTTATCTGCACGTTGTTGGGCTGCCTTATCTGAATAACCCTGGGCGTAGCGTACACCAAGCTTTTTAATATTAGCCTCAATACACTCTTCACCACTAATACCTAGAGCCTGCATCAAGCCTTCCATATAGAACATCATATCTCCAAGCTCTTCAATCACATTCTCACGATCTAGAGGTTTATTGTAGATTACATGCTTCTTAATTGCATCAAGAAGTTCTCCCGCCTCCCCTGATACTCCTGTAGCAAGGTGCCACACATTAGCTTTCTCAGCAGTGAGACTTTGTACAATATCTTCACCCGGCTTCACCAAAGCAGCCACCATATCTTTAAAATTAATCTGCATTATTCCCTCCTTATTTATCTAACAAACCTTTCATTGCAGGGAGCATTTCCCACTTTGTCCCAGCATACTCTTCTGGACAACCTTCTACTAAGGAAATCATATTGCGTAATTGAGAGAGGAATACAGCCTCGTCTAAATCCAACTCTCCATAACTTTCCACTAGACTACCTATGAAAGTTACCAATTGCCCATGATCTAGTTTACGTGCGATCTCATCTGCCAGATTATCCAGATCAAGGGCTACTTCCATGTGAAGGTCTTTGTAATTCTTAGCCATATTCCCCTCCAATCAAATTCAACACTTTACTCTCATATTCCTCAAGTGCCCCTGTGTTGTAAATAATATAATCTACATATTCAGTGGACAATCCTTTCTCAGAATCATGCTTCTGTAACTGGGAGGGATTATAGCACAATTCCCTTTTAACTTCAACAATGAAAGCATTATATTCTTCACTGAGCATATGAGCTTCATTATCAAATCGTAGGTCTGTAATCACTACATCCTTTCCCAAAGCATGTGCATTATCAATTGCTTTCTTAGCTTTGTCAATCCAAATCGTATCATTGAAATGACGACAAATATCTGTTCCAACAAGCTGAAGAATTGTTCTATATGAGCAAGAGATTTCAATAAACCTCTCATCTACACTGACAATGTAATCAGAGAAGACATCAATCATGCGTTCTGTGAAGGAATATGCGAGGTTTGGTGGAAAGCCTAGCTCTCCCATTCCCTTGACAATATCTCTGAATTGAAGCCTAAAAACACGTACAATCTCTCGGTCTTGTTCGCTAATCCCATAGCCTCCCCAAT
>Ga0079224_100001659_pt1 | contig 26075 bp, 19 predicted proteins | sample Stecom2015_FD_80414 | JGI IMG/M metagenome (GOLD analysis project Ga0079224, IMG submission 80414) | Agricultural soil microbial communities from Utah to study Nitrogen management - Steer compost 2015 | ecosystem: Environmental > Terrestrial > Soil > Agricultural land | place: USA: Utah... | reverse complement strand
TGGTGAGGCAGGCGGCTGGGGCCATGCGGCCCGGCGCGCTGCTGGCCCTCGAGCTCGACCCGCGCAACGTCGGGGAGCTCGCGCGTGAGCTGCGGACCGCTGGGTTCGCCGCTGTGCGGGTGGAGCCGGACCTCACCGGTCGCGAACGCTTCGTGATCGCTAGAAGGTAAGTACCCGCTGGCTTCAGTCGCCCTCGGCGGCGCCTCCGAGGGGCGGCAGCTCCGGGTACTCCTCGAGCGGGCGCTTACGTGCCCGCGCGGTCGACACGGTGACCGCCCCGGCGCGCGCTGCGTAGGTGATGGGCTCGTCGTCATCCGAGGTGTCGAGGGCGGCGGGGTCGAGCTCCGACCCCGGTCGAGCGCCGTGCGCGGGACGCCGCAGGCCGCTCAGCACCAGGAGCACTGCGCCGACGACGATGCATGCGTCCGCGACGTTGAACACGGGGAAGCTGAAGTCGCCGCTCCTGATGTGCAGGAAGTCGACGACGTAGCGCAGGCGCAGCCGGTCGATCGCGTTCCCGATGGCGCCGGCCAGCACGAGAGCGAGCGCCACACGCTGTATCAGAGGCAGATGGCGCCTCTGGGCCGCCATGTAGACGACCAGCCCCAGCGCGACCAGCGCGGACAGCAGGCCGAGGAGAACGGTGCCGTCGAAGTGGATGCCGAGGAGGATGAAGTCCACGTCCCGCAACATGCCGAAGGCCGCCCCGTTGTTCTGAGTGTGGGTGATGCCGAAGCCCGGAACGACCGGGATGTCGGTCTGGTTGAGCGGGAGGTTCCTGGCGATCCAAGCCTTGCTCAACTGATCTGCGGCGACCATCAGGGCCGCCAGGAAGAACATCATCGGACCGAGTATAGTCCGCCGGCCACGAAGATGCCGCTGCCGACATGCCGTTCTCCCTTCCGCCAACCCCTTCACGTGACCGCTGAGGAACTGGCGATATGGTGGCCGGACTACGGTGTGGGCCCCATATCGCGGCCCCAGGAGTGATCAGCTATGGCTGCAACGGTTGACCTGGTGCGCAAGCACATCGAGCGAACGGCGGGGCGGGCTGACGCCGAGCTCCTCGAACGCTTCGTCAGCGCGCTCTTCGACAAGGCCGACGACGCTTTCTTCGACCAGTTCGACTCCGACTCTCTCTACGCGATGGCGGTAGACGGCTTCTCGTTCCTCAAGGCGCTGGGCAACGAGGACATGAAGGTGGAGGTGCTCAACCCCGTCTTCGAGGCCGACGGTTGGGCGTCCCACTACACCGTCGTGCGGCTCGTCATGACGGACCGGCCGTTCATCGTCGACTCCGTGCAGGCCGAGATCGCCAGGCAGGGGCTGGAGCTCGCCTACCAGCTGCACCCCATCCTCGACGTGGTCAGGGACGACGACGGCAACGTCGTGGACCTGGGAGCCGAGTCAGGGGGCCGCCCCGAGGCGTTCGAGATGTTCTTCGTCGAGCGCGTGGAGGGCGCCGCGGCCCGTCTGTTGCAGTCGCGACTGACGCACGTGCTCACGGACGTCTACCGGGCGACGCGGGACTACAAGGCCATGCTCGAGCGCTCGGCCCAGACGGCGGAGTACCTGCAGACCCTCTCGGAGGAGGGCACGAAGCCCGACGCCGCGATCACCGTCGACGAGGTCACCAGCGACCTGTCGGAGGAGCTCGACGAGTACGCGGCGTTCGTCCAGTGGCTGGAAGACGAGAACTACGTCTACCTCGGCTACCGCGAGTACCAGCTCGTGGAGCTGGACGGCGAGACGAACCTGCAGGTCGTCGAGGGCAGCGGACTGGGCATCCTCTCCGACGAGTCGGACAGCGGCTACCGAGACCCGGTACCGCTCTCCCGGCTGTCGCCGCAGTTGCGCGAGCGCGTGACGGGCGGCCGCCTGATGGTCGTCACGAAGACGAACGCCGAGGCCACGGTCCACCGCGCGCGCCGGATGGACTACGTGGGCGTGAAGGTGCTTGGCGACAAGGGACAGGTCGTCGGCGAGCGGCGCTTCCTGGGCCTGTTCACCGGCAAGGCCCAGAACACGCCCGTCGAGGCCATACCCATCCTCAGACGGAAGCTCAGGCAGGTGCTCGAGCTCGACGAGGCCGTGCCCGGCGGCCACGACTACAAGGCGATCGTGGCGGCCTTCAACTCGCTGCCCCGCGAGGAGCTGTTCGGCACCGACCCTGAGCAGCTGCACAAGGACATCAGGGCGATCCTCTCGCTGGAGCAGGAGCGGGGCGCCAAGCTGCGCCTCCGTGCCGACCCCCTGAAGCGCGGGATCTTGGCCATGGTCGTCATGCCGCGCGAGAGCTTCAACTCGGACGTGCGGCGGTCCATCCAGGACTTCCTGCAGGAGCGGCTCCACGCGACCACTTGCGACTACCGGCTCGCCCTGTCAGAGGACCAGGACCACGCTCGCTTCCACTTCTACTTCCCCACCGAGGTGGACATGGGCTCGGTGGACGTCAAGGAGCTCGAGAGCGCGGTGGCCGAGCTGGCGCGGAGCTGGCGCGACGAGGTGCGCGCACGGCTCATCGACGCCCACGGCGACGTCGAGGGCAGGGCGCTGGCGAAGCGCTACGTCGGCGCGTTCGACGAAGGCTACGAGGCCGAGGTCTCACCGGCCCAAGCGGTGCGCGACATCGCCAACCTAGAGCGCCTGGGCTCGGGTGCGGTCGGCTTCGACCTCATCAACAAGGTGGACGACCAAGAGGCCAGCGTGCTCGTCTACTACCCCAGCGGGCGCTCGCGCGCGCTTTCGGACGTACTGCCCATCCTCGAGAACCTGGGCCTGCGGGTCCTCGACCAGAACCCGTACGACCTCGTCGTCGACGGCGAGCACAGGGGCGTCGACGTCTACCGCGTCCAGGACCGTGCCGGCAGGCAACTCGACGTACGGCAGGACAAAGCGCGCCTGCTGGAGGCCCTTCTGGCCCTGGCCGCCGGCGCAGCAGAGAGCGACTCCCTCAACCAGCTCGTCCTGTACGCCGGCCTCAGCGTCAGGCAGGTCTCGCTGTTGCGGGCCTACCAGATGTACTACTCGCAGCTCAACCTCGTCACGAGCCCGGCCTTCGTCACCAGCACGCTGCTGTCGCACCCCGAGGTGGCCGGCCTGCTGGTGCGCTACTTCGAGATGCGCTTCGACCCCGAGTTCGCGGGTGACGCCGGCGAGCCGCTCGCTCCGGCGCGGCGCGAGCCGGCTCTGAGAGGCGCACGCGACGACGTCCTCTCGGCGCTCTCGTCCGTCGCGACGCTGGCCGCCGACCAGGCGCTGAGGGGACTGCTCGACCTCATGGCGGCCACGGTCAGGACGAACTACTTCCTGGGCTTCCCGAGGATCAGCTTCAAGATCGACTCGCACAAGGTGGGCAGCATGCCGCAGCCTCGGCCCCTGTACGAGATCGGCGTCCACAGCCCCACCGTGGAGGGCACGCACCTGCGCGGTGGGAAGGTGGCCCGTGGCGGCATCAGATGGTCCGATCGGCCGGACGACTTCCGCACCGAGGTCCTCGGCCTCATGAAGACGCAGATGACGAAGAACGCGGTCATCGTGCCGGTTGGCTCGAAGGGCGGCTTCGTCGTGAAACGGGCGCCGGCAGACCAGGCGCAGCTGCGCGAGCACGTCAGGGAGCAGTACCAGGAGTACATCCGCGGCTTGCTCGACGTGACCGACAACATCGTCGACGGCGAGGCGGTCCATCCCGAGGGCGTGCTGGTCTACGACGACGCCGACCCGTACCTGGTGGTGGCGGCGGACAAGGGCACGGCCACCTTCTCGGACGTCGCGAACGCCACCGCCGCCGAGTACGACTTCTGGCTCGGTGACGCCTTCGCCTCCGGCGGCTCCGCCGGGTACGACCACAAGGGCATGGGCATCACCGCCCGCGGCGCCTGGGAGGTGGTCAAGCGCCACTTCGCCGAGATGGGCGTCAACGTCTTCACGGACGAGTTCACCGTCGCCGGCATCGGCGACATGTCGGGCGACGTCTTCGGCAACGGCATGCTCTACACCGACAGGATCAGGCTGGTGGCAGCGTTCGACCACCGGCACGTGTTCATCGACCCCGACCCGGACGCCAAGCGCTCGTTCGCGGAGCGCCAGCGGTTGTTCGAGCTGCCCCGCTCCTCGTGGGCCGACTACGACGCCTCGCTGATCAGCGCCGGCGGCGGCGTCTTCGAGCGCGGCGCCAAGAGCGTGCCCGTCTCCGCCGAGATGAAGGAGCTGCTCGGTATCGAAGCCGACCAGCTGTCCGGTCAGGACCTCATCCGTGCCGTGCTGAGCGCCCCCGTCGACCTGCTGTGGAACGGCGGCATCGGCACCTACGTCAAGTCTTCCACCGAGCGGCATGCCGAGGTTGGCGACTCGGCGAACGACGCCGTCCGCGTCGACGCCGACGACCTGAGGGCCAAGGTGGTCGGGGAGGGTGGCAACCTCGGCTTCACCCAGTTGGCGCGGATCGAGTACGCCCGGGCCGGTGGGCGCATCGACACCGACGCGATACACAACTCGGCGGGCGTGGACACCTCGGATCACGAGGTCAACATCAAGATCTGTCTCGCGCCGCTCCTGCGCTCGGGGGCGATCAGTCGCGCTCAGCGCGACGAACTGCTCGTGCGGATGCAGGACGAGGTCGCGCGTCTGGTCCTTCGCGACAACGACAGGCAGTCCCTGGCGATCAGCCTCGCCTCGCGTTCGGCTGCCAGCGACCCGGAGCTGTTCGGGTCGCTGCTCGATTACCTGGTGGAGTCGGCGGGGCTCGATAGGGCCGTCGAGTACCTCCCCACCCCGCGCCAGCTCGCGGAGCGCCGGTCGGAGGGCGTAAGCCTCACGCGGCCCGAACTGGCCGTGCTGCTCGCCTACGTGAAGATGGGCCTGTACCGGCGCCTGCTGGAGACCAACCTGCCTGACGACCCTCAGCTCTCGCACTACCTCATGGAGTACTTCCCGACGCTGCTGCGGGAGCGCCATCCGGAGGCGATCGGCGCCCACTCCCTCAGGCGCGAGATCACCGCCACCCAGCTCACCAACGTCGTCGTTGACCTCCTCGGCATGGAGTTCGTCCACCGAGCCGTCAGGCAGAACGGAGCCACGCCCGTAGAGGTCGTGCGCGCCGCGCTGACCGCGATGGAGCTGCTCGGCACGCTGACGTTCGCCGACGACCTGCAGGAGCGCGACGACGTGACGCCGCCCGAGGCCTCTTACGCCGCGCACCGGGCGATGTCTCAGGCCGTCGAGGGCGTGGTGAGCTGGCTGCTCTCCGGCGACCTCGCCAAGCGGCCGATCAAGGACGTCGTCGCGGTCTACGGCTCGCCGGTCGCCACCCTGCAGGGCGAGCTGGAGCGCTTCCTGCCGGCGGCCGAGAAGCGGCGCTTCCGCGCCAGCGTCAAGCAGCACGTGAAGAGCGGCCTGGAAGAGAAGATGGCCGAGCGGGTCGCCGGCCTGGAGTATGTGCCGGCGGGCATGGGCGTGGTGGAGGCAGCCAGGGCCGCCGAGGTCGACCTGGAGGTCGCGGCCACCGCGTTCTTCGCCCTGGGCGAGCGCCTGGCGCTAGGCCGGATGCGCGACGCGCTCAGGCAGCTACCCACCTCGGGATCGTGGGAGAAGATCGCGCAGACAGGCATCGTCCTCGACCTGCGCGCGGCGCAGCAGCGCCTCACGACCGCGTACCTGAGGGCTGCCGCGGAGGAACCCAAGCTGAGCTTGGAGTCGTTCCTGGCCCGGCAGCCGTTCCTGCGCCGCTACGACACCGCGGTGAAGGAGCTGTCCGTCCCCGGTGAGCTGAGCTTGGCGGGCGGCGCGGTCATCGCCCGTCTGTTGAGCCAGAGCCCCGCCTAGGTCTACGCCCGCCGGCGCCCGGCCTAGGCCCGCGCCGCGCTCGCGGTCGTCCGCCGCGTGGCGACGAAGGCCCGCAGGACCGCGTCCAGCCTGAGGAGCCCCTGCTCGGTGGCCCGCAGGGTTCGCGTCGTGTCCAGGGTCAGGAGCTCGTGGCCCATGCAGTCGGCCAGCCACCTCTCCGCCAGGCGCTCCACGGCCAGGCCGGTGCGCCCTTCGAGGCTGGCCAGGTCGACGCCCTCGTTGGTGCGCAGGCCCGTCATGAGGCGCTCCAGCACGACGTCGTCCGGACCCAGCACGTCGACCTCGGGCGGCGCGCCCTGCAGCCAGCCTTTGAGGTCCGGGTTGCGAGAGCGCACCCCCAAGCCGTCGCCACCGGGCAGGTACGAAGAGGCCGACGGTCCGACGGCCAGGTAGTAGTGCCCGCGCCAGTACGTGAGGTTGTGCCTGGACTCGTCGCCGGGGACGGCGTGGTTGCTCACCTCGTAGCGGCGCAGGCCGAGCTCCGCCAGGGTCCGCGCGGCCAGCGCGTACGACCCGGCGTCCAGCTCCTCGTCGACCTCGATGCCCCGCAGCGCGAACGGGGTGCCCGGCTCGACGGTGAGCGTGTAGACGCTCACGTGGCGGGCGCCCAGGCCGACGATGCGCCTCAGGTCGAGCTCCAGGTCCTGACCCTCGATGGCTGTCATCACGTCGACGTTCACGCGCAGGCCGCTGGCGATGGCGACCGCCACGGCCTCCATGCCTTGGGAGCCGTCGTGCAGCCTTCCCAGGAACCTCAGCACCTCATCCTGCGTCGACTGCAGGCCGATCGACAGCCGTGACACGCCCAGCCGGGCGAAGCGTTCGAGCCTCTCGAGGTCGAACGTCAGGGGATCGGCCTCCAGCGTCGTCTCGAGCCGGCCCGTGCCGCCGAACGCCCTGTCCACCGCCGCGAACACGCGGGTCAGCTCATCGTCGCGCAGGTGCGATGGCGTTCCCCCGCCGAAGTAGAGGGTGTCCAGCGGTCCGCCCCAGCGGTCCCCCAGCTCCAGCAGCTCCCGCTCCAGGCGAGCGACGTACCGAGCGGCCAGGCCCTCGTGCCGCAGCATCTTGTGGAAGTCGCAGTAGGGGCACACGCTCGGGCAGAACGGCACGTGGACGTAGAGCGAGGCGGGTGGTTCGTGGGTCACGCCAGCCGAGGTTATCCGAGCGGCTGGGGTCTATCGCGTCGCGGGAGAGCTGGTGGGCGTCCGCGTGCGGCGCGGCCTGGCTTGGCTGAGTCCCTCGGGTCGCGAGCCTCGGCTGCGCTTCTTGGACCTCGCGCCAATACCAACTGAGCGCATAAGGCAAGCCATCGTTTGCGTGATGATCGCCGTGGCGACAGAACGTTCGAGTGGTGTCGCGGCTCCACTATGCGTCAGGTTGATAGTGGCGTTCAGGCGAGGAAGACCTGCGAGTCCGCAGCTCGACCGGCGTGACGTCGGGTCTTGATGCGCGAAAGCTCGGTCCTAGAAAGGAGAAGGGCGGCGCCTGGGAAGCGCCGCCCCTGCCTAGCGAAGGCTGGAAGCCCTACTCCATCTCCGCCATCTGCTCGGCGAGGATGTCGTTGGCTTCCTCGTTCATCTCGGTGAGGGTCTCCTGCACGTCGAGGTCGGGGTTTGTCACGATGTCGGCCATCGTGGCCGCGACGATGTCGCGCACGAAGTCGTAGCCGGGGACGGGAGGCTCGGCGATGCCGTAGGGGAGCAGGTTGAACGCGGTCTCGTAGCCGGGTACGGCGTCGAAGACCGGGCCCAGGTTCGCCGCCACGCTCTGGCGCACCGGGAAGTACTGGCTCGCGGCTGCCCAGGCGGCCTGCGCCTCGGGCCCCGTGTAGTACTTGAGGAAGATCCACGAGGCGAGGGTCTCTTCAGGCGTGTGACCCGCTGGCAGGCTCACGCTGGCGCCGTAGATGTTCATGACCGGGTCTGGGGTCGTGTGCGGGATGGCGTCGACGCTCCAGGCGTGGCCCGCGCCCTCCTCGACGGCGCTGGCGTAGAACGGCAGGCCGGAGGAGGAGCCGACGGTGAACAGCGTGCGGCCGCCACCGAAGTTGGTCTGGTCGCCGAAGGCCTCGGTGGTGAGGGCACCGCAGCCCGCCTCGAAGAGGTCCTGGAGGAAGGTGAGCGCCTCTACGGCAGCGGGGGAGTCGTAGGTGTAGCGGTTGTTGTCGTAGTCGAAGACGTCACCGCCGAAGGCGAACGTCCATGACGCGAAGCGGCTGGCGTCCGTGGCGAGCTCGTAGCCGACGCTCTGGCCGGTGGCCGAGGCGCCGGAGAACGGGTTCTCGGTGGCGGCGCAGGCGGCCTGCCTGAACTGATCGGGGTTGGTGGGCGGGCCGTCGAAATCGATGTGGCCGGCAGCGCGGAGCTCGGCGAGCCAGTCGCTGTTGTAGTACATCATCTCCATCGACCGGTTGGGGGCGATGCCGAGGCGGGCGCCGCCGAAGCTCGGGAACAGGTCCGACGTCCAGAAGCCGGGGAAGAAGTCGGCGATGTCCTCGTCGCTCAGGCCCCACTCCTCTGACTGGACGAGCGGGCGCATGTCAACGAGCCCGTCGACCAGTTGGTAGGTGGCGGCCTGGTTCTGGTAGGCCACGACGATGTTCGGCGTGTCGGAGGTGCCGAGCAGGGCCAGCATCTTCTGGAAGATGTCGCCGTAGCCGCCCTGGTACTCGGCGACGACGGTGATGCCGTACTCGTTAGTCGCGTTGAACTCGGTGATGATGTCCTGCAGCGCGGTCTCGCGCTCCTGGGTGTGCTGGTGCCAGAAGGAGACCGTCTGGCCGGACGGATCGACGGTAGACCAGTCCACCCCTTCGAACCCGTCCTGTGCGACCGCCACGCCGGCGACGGCGGTCAGCAGCGCTGCGCCAAGCCTCGTGAAGAGTGACCTGCCTAGCTTCATCTTCGCTCCCTCTCCGTGCGGTTCCCGTGGTGACGGGTAGGCCCGTCCGTTCTCTCCTGCCCCATGTCGAACCGCAGCTTCGTTGCTCGTTGTCGATGTTACTAGCTGGTGACGCTGCCTTATCCCCGCTTCAGGACCGTTCCTGGTTCATCACCCCTTCAGGCCCGAGGTCGCGATGCCCTCGGTGAACTGCTTCTGTGTCAGGAAGTACACGACGAGCACGGGCAGGATCGTGATCACGGCACCCGCCATGAGCAGGTGGGTCTGCGGGCCGGCCTCGGAGATGAAGGTGTAGAGCCCTACGCCCAATGGGCGCCAGCGCGGCGTGGTCGTCACGAGGAGCGGCCACAGGAACTCGTTCCACGAGGTGACGAAGGTGAGGAGGGTGGCCGTCATGAGGACGGGCTTGCTCATCGGTACCACGACCGCGGTCAGGAACCGCAGGTGGCCGGCGCCATCGATGCGGGCGGCGTCGTACAGCTCGTGCGGGATGCCCATGAAGAACTGACGGAACAGGAAGATGATGAACGCCGTCGCCATGAAGGGCACCGTCAGCGCCGGCAAGGTGTTGAGCCAGCTGCCCCACGGGATCACCTCCCCGCGGACCATCAGGAAGTTGGGCAGGAACGTCACGGTGCCGGGGATCATCAGCGTCGCCAGCAGCACCATGAAGATGAGCTCGCGGCCGGGGAACTCGATACGGGCGAAGGCGTAGGCGGCCAGCGTACAGGTGAGCAGCACGCCCACGATCACGATCGCGGTGATGATGACGCTGTTGCGGAAGTACAGCGCGAAGTCGGCCTCCGACCAGGCGGTCTGGTAGTTGACCCACTGCGGGTTGGCGGGCAGGAGGCGCCGGTTGATGGTCTCGCCCAGCGTCATCAGGCTGGTGGAGATCATGTAGAGGAACGGCGTCATCGAGATGACCGCTCCGATGGTCAGCGCGACGTACGCGGGCAGGTGCGAGAGCCTGAACTCGTAAGGCTCGCGCTGCGCCGGCACGGACCGGGCCGCGACCTGGTCAGCCACGGAACACGCTCCGCCCGAACAGCCTGTTCTGCAGCAGGGTCAGGATCAGGATGATCGCGAAGAGCACGACGGACTGGGCCGCAGCCAGGCTGAAGTTGTTCCGACCGTAGAACGTGTCGAAGATGACGACGGAGGCCGTGTCGACGGCGTCCCTGGTGTTCGGGGACCTCATGACGTAGATGTGCGTGAACGCCTGGAAGGTGCCTATGAAGCCGAGGACCGTCAGGTAGAAGGTCACGGGCGAGAGGAGCGGCACGGTGATGTGCCTGAACTGCTGCACGCGCGTGGCCCCGTCGATGGCCGCCGCCTCGTAGAGCTGCTTGGGGATGTTGCCGAGGCCGGCCAGGAAGATCACGGCGTTGTAGCCGGTGTAGGTCCAGATCCCGAAGATGATCACGGTCACCAGCGCGAGCGAGGGCCCGGCCCAGAAGCCGGTCAGGTCCCAGCCCAGGCGGTCGAGGAGGCCGCCGAACAGCACGTCGGTGACGGGCCGCGTCTCGAACAGCCACTGCTGCGGTGCGATCCCGAGCCAGTCGAGCACGACGTTGGCTGGTCTCTCCGGCCGCGGGCTGAAGATCTGACGGAACACCGCGGCCGCGGCCACGGCCGGCGTCACGTAAGGCAGGAAGTAGAGCATCCGGAAGAGCTCCTGGCCCCTCAGGTTCTGGTACAGGAGGCTGGCGATGACCAGCGCCAGCACGATCTGGACCGGCACCGACCCGAAACCGTAGTAGACGGTGCGCGTCAGACCTGCCAGGAAACGCCTGTCGCCCTCCTCGGTCATCAGCCGCCAGCCCAGTGACACCGCGACGCCGGAGCCGAGCAGGACGAGAGCGCCCAGCAACCGACCCACCAGCGGCGCTGTGCCTCCGCCACGCCTGAACGCGTCGGTCCACAGCCAGTGCGCGGCCATGATCAGCAGCAGGCCGCCGAAGAACGCCAGCGCTCCCCACCAGTCGCCCACCACGTCGAGGTAGTTGTCGAGGCCGATGAAGCCGCCCTTCCGTATGCGCCACCGGTGCAGGCTCATGTAGATCGCGTAGCCGATGGGGAAGATCCCGAAGACCGCGATGATGAGGGTGGCTGGCAGCACGAAGGCGTAACCGGTCAGCCACTCGCGCCGGCGGGCGGCCGTTACCCGCGGCCTGGCGGAGGGCGGGTCGGCTCTGGTCATCTGAGACGTTCTTCCATAGGTCGAGGGCAGTCGCCGGCACGGACATCGCCGCGGCTGGTCATGAGCTCATGGGTAGCGCGGCCGCGGCCGAAGGGTGGCTTGGTCGGGGCACGTACACATCATAGCCGCCGCTTGCGGGCGGCTCGGCGGAGGCTCGGTAGCATGCCTCGTGGACCTGGAACACGTGGCAGACGTCGTGCGGGGGCTCGAGGGCCTGGCCCGCGATGAACTTGTCGAACTGGGAGCCACGGTCATGGCCACCACGGACGGCGAGGTCAGGTTCTCGCACCCGCGGCCGGAGCGCGTCCTCGCGCGGTCCCGCCTGGTCTCGGCTGTCTACCGCTCCCTGGAGTTCGCGGTGCCCAGACCCAAGGCGTTGCTAGGTGACGCCGCGTTCAGGCGCCTGAGTGGGGCCTGCCGCCAGGTTGCCGCCAGGGGGCCCATGGCTACCTTCCGCCTGGCCGCTGCCGGTAGCCAGACACAGGTGTTCAGGCGTCTGGCCGACGAGCTGGGGCGGGCCACGGGCCTGGCCGAGGACAGGGACGCCGGGGAGCTGCTCGTGCGCGTGAGGCGCTCTCGCTCGGGCGGCTGGGAGGCGCTCCTGCGTCTAACGGCCAGGCCGCTGTCGGCGCGAGGCTGGCGGGTGTGCAACCTGCCGGGCGGCGCCAACGCCACGGTGGCGGCCGCCATCGCCAGACTGACGGGCGGGGGCTCGTTCCTCAACCTCATGTGCGGCAGCGGCACCCTCGCGATCGAACGCGCCCTGGCCGGGCCCGGTGGGCCGTACGTCGGTGTCGACGTGTCAGCAGAGGCTGTGGCATGCACCCGCAGGAACGCGGAGGCGGCCGGGGTGCAGGTGGAGACCTTCCTGGACGACGTCGTCCGCCCGGACTTCCAGGTGGCTGTGCCCGGCGGCGCTGCCGACGAACTCTTCGACGTGGTCGCGGCCGACGCCCCATGGGGTGACGCCGTGGGCAGCCACGCCACGAACGAGGCGCTCCACCGCTCGCTGCTGTCCGCGGCGGCCCGCCACCTGAGGCCGGGAGGGCGGTTCGCCCTGCTCACGCACGAGGTGAAGATCGCACAGAAGCTGGTCTCCGGGGCGGAGGGGTGGCGCCACCGCAGCGCCCTGCGGGTGGAGCACGGCGGCCACATCCCGCTCCTCTTGGTCTTGGAGAAGGTGGGCTAGACTCCCGACGTGCGCAGCCTGAAGCCCGGTTGGTACGTCCTGGCCGCGGTTACCGTGTACGCCGTCGTCGTCAGCCTGCTGCTGTTCTCTCGTGGCGACGACCGGGCGGGTGCCCAGCCCGTCGCCGGCTCCGGGGCCGCCGAGACCCCGGCCGCCACCTCACGTGCGCCCGCCGGACTGTGGTACCCGCTGCCGGGAGCGAGGCTGCCCCGGTCGGACTCGAACCTCCCCGGGGCTCCACGCCCCTACCGATCGGGCGTCAGCCAGGGCTTCGACTTCGTCGACGGCGACCTCGACGTCCCCGTGACTTACGGCGGCGCGGTGATCGCAGCAGCCGACGCCCAGGTGATACGGGCGGACACCACCTACGCCGAGATGAGCCGGGCCGAATGGGACGGCCTCCTGCAGGAGGTGGCCGAAGGCGCCACGGAGCAGCAGTTGGACAAGCTGCGGGGGCGGCAGGTGTGGCTCCTCACCGCGGACGGCAGGACCCTGCGCTACGGGCATCTTTCGGCGGTAGCCAGCGGCGTGAGCAACGGACGCAGCGTGTATCGTGGACAGGTGATCGCCTACGTCGGGAACTCCGGCACGGACGCCGGTGTGGCGGGGCGTGACGACGGCGCCAGGCTGCGCTTCGAGATCTGGTCGGACGAGGGCGGCTACTTCGGCGAGGGTCAGACGCCGGAGCAGGTGAGGCTGGCCGCAGCGTCCCTGTTCGTAGGGCCATGAAGCTCCGCCTCATGACGACGAGGACGAGAGCGTGAGCGATCGCCTGCAGCCTGCCGACGAGCAGATGAACGCCCTGCGCTGGGCATGGCGGCATCCGTGGGTGAGGGCCCTGGCGTACACGGCGCTCATCGTGGCTGCGCTCTGGATCCTGTGGCGAGCCAGGGCCGGCTACATGTTCGCCCTACAGGTGGGCCTGTTCGGCTTCCTGCTCGCCTACCTCCTCAACCCGCTCGTCACCCTGCTGCAGAGGCTCAGGCTGGGACGCGGCTGGGCGGTCGTCATCACGTACCTCCTGCTCGGCGGGCTCATCGCCTTCGGCTCGATGCTCGTCGGTCAGGTCGTGACCGAGGCCGCCAGCTTCGTCAACCTGCTGCCAGACGCCTTCGACAACCTGGCGCGCATCTTCGGCAACCTGCAGGCGCGCCTGCTCACGTGGCTCGATCGCATCCCGTTCCTGCTCGCCGGCGGCCTCGACGAGGTGGACCCCCAAGGGCTGGTGGGCGGGGAGATCAGGGACCGCGTCGTGACGGCACTGCAACAACTGGTACAGGAGTTCTCCCAGCTCATCACCGGCTGGATCAGCCAGGGGCCCGGCCTGCTGTACACGGGCGCCAGCGTCGTGATCTCCACGACGCTGCAGGTCGTGCTCGTGGTGCTCGCCAGCGTCTACTTCCTCTACGACTTCCCGCGGTTCATGGCGCAGTTCCGGCGGCTGATCCCGACCCGGTACCACGGCGTGGTGAGCGAGGTGTCGGAGAAGGCCGACCAAGCCGTGGGCGGTTACCTACGCGGGCAGCTCCTCATCACGACGATGCTGGGGATCTTCATCTGGCTCGGGCTGACCATCCTCGGCGTCCCGCTGGCGACCGCCATAGCGTTCCTCGCGGCGGTGTTCAACCTGGTGCCGTACTTAGGACCCGTGATCGGCGCCGTGCCGGCCGTGCTGCTGGCGTTCACCGTGAGCCCTCTTACGGCGCTGTTGGCCGTCGTCGTGTTCATCGTGGCGAACCAGCTGGAGGGGAACCTTCTCTCGCCCCTGATACTGTCGCGCTCCACGAACCTGCACCCGCTGACGGTGCTGCTCGCGATCATGGCCGGCCTCGGGCTGTTCGGGCTCGTGGGGGCTCTCCTCGCGGTTCCCACCGTGGCCTTCGTGAAGGTGATCCTGGAGGACTACGTGTTGAGCCGCCGCGAGTTCGCTACCGTGCCGCCCGACGTGGACCCTGACCAGCTGGACGAGGACGAGCTGCCCGCCGCTTGAGACTCGCGGCCCAGGGTGCGCGGCTCGCTCGCTGCCCGCGTCAGTTGACGGGTTGCACGCGCCGGCGCTGCTTGCGCACGTACATGAGGTCGTCGGCGCGTCGCAACAGCGACTCGGCGTCGACACCGTCGACAGGGTAGGAAGCCACGCCCACCGACGCGGAGATGTGCAGGCCGTGCACCTCGATGGACCCCACGAGGTCTGAGTACCGCTCCGCGGCCGCCTGAGCCTCCTGAGGCTTGACCTCTGGCAGGAGGAGGATGAACTCGTCGCCCGCCCACCTGAAGGCGTGGTCCGAGCTGCGCAGGTGGGCCGTGAGGACCTCCGCGACGGCCACCAGGGCCGCGTCCCCGGCGGCGTGCCCGAAGCGGTCGTTCACCTGCTTGAAGTTGTCGAGGTCGACCATCACCAGGTTCAACGGGTGCCCGTAGCGCTCCGCCCTGGCCAGCTCGGACACGAGCCTCCGCTGGAACCCTTCCCGGTTCCCCAGCCGGGTCAGGCCGTCGGTGACGAGGCTCTCTTCGAGCCGCCTGACCTGCTCCGCCTGACGCACGATCACCGCGATGTGCTGGGCGAACGCCTCGGCGATGCGCAGCGAGTTCGTGCCGAAGGCGGAGTCGCTCGAGTAGTTGTCAACGTTCAGCAGGGCCACGACGTCGGATCCCTCGGCGATCGGGATGCAGATGTTCGCCTTGATCTCGTTCACCCTGGCGGCTTCCAGCTTCGCCGGGGTGCGGCCGCCCGTGGACGCCACCGAGAAGCGCAGCACCTCCTCGCCGCGGGCGATGCGGCCGATACCCCGCCTGAAGTCGCTCTCGGAGCCGGCGTACCAGGCGACGGTCTCCTCCAGCGTGAACGGGCCGGCGCCGTCCTTGATCGCAGCCAGGTCGTAACCGACGGCGGCCTCGAAGCGGAAGAGGTCGCCGTCCTTGACCACGACGGTGGCCGCCTCGGCGCCCGGTATCAGCTCCACGGCCGCCTCCGTGGCCCTGTGGAAGAGCGTGCTCGGCGCCTCCGCCCGTGCCAGCCGGCGGATCACGTCCAGGGTGGCGAACAGCTGCTTGTTGAGCATGACCCTGTCGAGCGCCGCCCCTAGGGCCTGGGCGGACCCGCTCAGCAGCATGAGGTCTGACTCCGTGAGCGGTTCGACGCGGCCCACGCTGGCGAGGCCCAGCAGGAAGCGGACGTCGCCCTGTGCGTTGGTCAATGGGTAGAGAGCCACCGTTCGCACGCTCTGCACCGAGTCGAGCCAGCCGAAGTCGCCCGGCGGCCGGGGGCGGCCCAACAGGTCCTCGACGTAGATGTGCTTGCCAGACGTCCATGCCTCGCTGAGGAGCCCGGTGTACTCGAGCCCCATGTCGGCCCTGTACGCCACCTCAGCCGGTAGGTCGCCGACGCGCACCAACGGCTTGAAGCGTGCCTGCTTCAGCTCCAGCACGCCGCCCACGTCGAGCCCGAGGAACCTGACCAGGTCGGCCACGGCGGTCATCGCGGCCTGTTTGGCGTCGTCGGCGTGCAGCAGGCTCTGCGAGAGCCTGGCGATGAACTCCTGCTGGGCGCGCTGCGCGTCCAGGGCGGCCTTGGCGTCAAGGCGCTCGAGGACGTCGGAGACGATCCGCGTGAACGCGCGCAGCGTCTCGTGGTCGTCGGCCGTGAAGGCGTCCCGCGCGGTGTGCTCCAGGTTGATGACCGCGCGCGTGGCACCGCCGACCTTGACGGGTAGCGCCAGCTCGGAGCGGGTCGGCTCCGCCCCGGGCGCGGCGATGAACTCGGGGTCGCGAGCGGTGTCCGGCGCGTACTGGGGCTCACCGGTGCGGTAGGCCCGGCCGATGATCGACGCCAGCGGCACCTTGAAGCCCGGCCGAGCGTTCCAGCGCGACGCCGTGGCGAGCGAGAGCTGGTCGCCCTCCGGCACGAAGAGCTCGGCGTGCGTGAAGGTGAGGATGTCGGACAGCAGCCGCGGAGCGTCGGAGAACAGGTGGTCAGCGTCGGGGGCCTGGTTGAGCTCGAGCGCGGCGTGCTGCAGGAGCCGCGCGCGACGCTCGTTGTCGAACGAGCGCGCCTCCGTCGCGCGCCAGACCCTGTGCATGCGGTCCCCGACCAGCGCAGCGACGCCCATGACGCCGGCCAGCTCTGCGTAGCCCAGGATGCCAGTCGAGCCCGCGGCCGATCCCTCGACGCCCCACATGATGAGCAGGGCAGCGGGGGCGAGGAACGCCGCCACTGTCCAACCGAACCAGGTCGTGGCGACCATGAACGGTACGGCCATGAGGAAGCCGTGCCAGGGCCTCAGCTCGCCGGGTGCGACGAACAGCGCCACGACGGCGGCCGCGGCGAGCCCCCAGAGACCGAACATCCCGGCCCCGCGCCACTTCGAGCTCAAGCTGGTGCCGAAGACTTTCACGACAGCCGACTCATCTTTCTCACAGCTTCACATGTCCGTGGGCAGCGCGTAGTGTACCACTTCTCCCTGGGAGCGCCGGGACGCAGACGGTAGACTCTGGTCCGTGAGTAAGGGCCGACGGGAACGACAACGTAGGGCCGAAGGGGCGCCCGACATCGAGGCCCTGGGCCTGGTCCTGACGGCGCTCGGCCTGTTCCTGGTGGGCGTGCTGGTGCCCGCCGTCCCGTCAGGCGAGCTGGGCCGGACCGTGCGCGCGGCGCTGACGGGCAACGTCGGCTGGGCCGCCTACGGTCTGCCCGTGCCGTTCGTCGTGCTCGGTGGGCTGTTCCTGCTGAGGCGCAACCCGCCGTGGTGGCCGCGGTTGCTGCTCGGTTACCTGGTGGCGCTGGCTGGGCTATGGGGCGTGACCGTGGGTGGCTGGCCGCAGCTGGCCGGCGCCTGGGGCGCGCTGCTGCGCTCGAGCCTCGGACCGACGTGGGGAGCAGTGGCCGTGGTGCCCGCCGTCGTCGTGGCCACGATCGGCCTCGACCTCCTGTGCGGCTGGCGACCCATGACGAGCCTCATCGCTGCCCTGAGGACCGTGGCGGGCGCGGTGAGATCGACGTACGTGGCGGCAGCCACGGCCAGGCGGGCTGCCAAGCAGCGGGCGGCTTTCCACGCTGACGCCGCTCAGGTGCGCAAGGGGCTAGCGGAGCTGGACCGTGACCTCCAGGCGCTGAGCGAGCTCTACCCGGGCAGCGCCGAGCTCGACCGCTGGCGCACCGAGGTCAAGGCCATCCACAGGAACATGCGGTCGCCGTCGGCGCAGGCGCTGAGGGACGGGCGCGCCGACCTGAAGGCGTGGCGCTCGGCGGTCTCCGACTTCGCCAGGGACAGGGCGGGCGACCTGTCGGCACATCTCGACTCGGAGGCGGCGCTGCCCCCTGACCCCGACGTGGGCACGTTCGACGCCTGGTGTCAGGGCCTCAAGCAGGTCATCGACGACCCGATCACCGAGCAGGGCAAGGCGGCGCAGGCCGTCGACCGCGTGCGCAAGGCGTTGGCGCTGGACCTGACCGCGCTCATCGAGCGCAACCGGCGTCTCACGCGTGAGCGTGACCTGGACAGGCGTGCCCTGAAGGGGATGGAGCCCAGGCGCCTCGCCGAGGCGTCGCGGGCGCACGTCAAGCGCACCGAGGAGCTGAGGCAACTCGAGGGCGAGGCCGACCGCCTCAGCCTCGACGCCGAGGCGCTCGAGCCGTGGCGCGAGCTGCTGGCCGACCTCGGCGAGGTGCTGGCGGGGCCGCCCGTCGAAGAGGTGCTCGACTACGACGCCACGCTGGCCGGTGAGTTCGACGCGAAGGGGAGGGAGATCCTCATCCAGCTCGAGGGCTGGCGCGCCGCCCTCGCCGCCGTAGCCCAGCGTGCGGCGCAGCAGCGCGAGGCGATGGTCGACTGGACCGACCCGCGGCCGGGTTCCGCTCAGGACGGCATCGCGTGGCCGGAGCCGGAGGCGGCGGCGACGTGGGGAGAGACCGCAGACGTAGTTGAAGACGACACCGTCGAGGAGGCCCTCATCGACGACCTCGTCGCCGTGGCCGATGGGCGGCAACAGGCCCTGGCAGCCACCGCCGGGGCGTCGCGTGAGGCCCCCCTGACGTTCGGCCCACCCCGTGTCGTCGTCACAGAGCCCGAGGAAGAGGAAGAACAGCGGTCCAAACCCGAGCCGGTGGGCGCGATCCCCATCCAGGTCCCGCCTTACACGCTCCTCGACGAGCCCGAGTCCTCGCAGCAGGACAAGGAGCAGATGCTCCAGGAGCACCGCGCCCGGGTGAGGCAGATCGACGAGACGCTCGCGAACTTCAAGCTGGGGGGAAGGGTGACGGCCGCCGTGCGGGGCCCCACCGTGACCCGCTTCGAGGTCGAGCCGGCGCCGGGCGAGAAGATCAGCCGCTTCGCGAACCTCTCCGACGACCTGGCGCTGGCGATGGCGGTGGGATCGGTGCGCATCGAGGCGCCCATCCCGGGCAAGAGCGTCATCGGCCTCGAGGTGCCCAACGCCCACCGCGAGCTGGTGCGGTTCCGCGAGGCTGTGGAGTCGCCGTCGTTCCGCCGGAGCAAGGCGCGTCTGCCGCTGGTGCTCGGCAAGTCGATCGACAGCGAGATGACGGTGGGTGACCTGGCGCGCATGCCGCACCTGCTCATCGCCGGCTCCACGGGCTCCGGCAAGTCCGTGGCGGTGAACGCGCTCATCGCCTCGCTCCTGTTCCGGTTCCTGCCCACCGACCTGCGGTTCCTGATGATCGACCCCAAGATGGTCGAGCTCACGCCGTTCGACGGCATCCCGCACCTGCTCAGGCCTGTCGTCACCAACCCGAAGGACGCGGCCGGCGTGCTGCTGGGGGCCGTGACCCACATGGAGCGGCGCTACCAGATGATGTCGAAGATCGGCGCCAAGAACCTCGATCAGTACAACGAGAAGGCGCGCAACCTCGACATGCCGGAGATGCCCTTCATCGTCATCGTCATCGACGAGCTCGCCGACCTCATGATCACCAGTCCCAAGGAGGTCGAGTCCTCGATCATGCGGCTGGCCCAGATGGCGAGGGCGACGGGCATGCATCTCGTGCTGGCCACGCAGAGGCCCTCGGTCGACATCCTCACCAGCCTGATCAAGGTGAACGTGCCCGCCCGCATGGCTTTCGCCGTCTCCAGCAGCCACGACTCGCGCACCATCCTCGACGGCATGGGCGCGGAGCGGCTCATCGGGCTCGGCGACATGCTCTTCTACCAGCCCGGCCTGGTGAAGGCAGTGAGGCTCCAGGGCCCCTTCGTGAGCGAGAACGAGGTCGGCCGCCTGGCAGAGTTCCTGCGGCGCCAGTACTTCGACGACGACTTCGTCGAGGCGTACGGGGCGGACTTCGACCCGCCCCCGGCAGACGACTCGACCGCCGCCGGCTTCATCGACTGGAACGACGACAAGCTGAGGGCTGCGGCCGAGCTCGTCATCAACGAGGGCCAGGCCAGCGTCTCCCGGCTCCAACGGCGCCTCTCCGTCGGCCACGCGCGCGCCGGCAAGCTCATGGATTCGCTCGAGGCGCTGGGTGTCGTGGGACCGCACACCGGCAGCAAGCCGCGCGAGGTCCTGGTCGAGTTCGAGGAGCTACCGAACATCTTCGGGAAGTGAGGTCCCGGCCCCTGGGCCGCGGGGCCTAGGGCCCGAGCGGAGCTCGTAGGGAACCTGGGAATCGGAAGATGGGGTCGTAGGAGGTCATGGATGATCCGCCAGATCGTGCCTCAGTTCTTCACGACCGATGTCGCTGCGACCGTCGGGTACTACCGCGACCAGCTCGGCTTCGAGCTCGTCGGCGCCTGGCAGGACCCTCCGGTCTACGCGATCTTGGCCCGCGACGGCAACCGAATCCACCTGCGCCTCGTGGACAGGACGCATGCGCCGCCGGAGAAGTACGCCGAGGAGCTGTTGGACGCCTACCTGCTCTGCGAGGACGCCGACGCGCTCCACGCCGATCTCACGGCCCGTGGCGTGGAGTTCGCCCGGGACCTGGGAGACACGCCGTGGGGCGTGCGGGAGTTCGTCGTGAGGGATCGCGACGGTCGGCTCCTGGCTTTCGGCTCTTCAGCCTCGGCCGGGTAGCGCCGGGGGGCCCACGGCTATGACGCCGGCGAGCGCGGCCCCGCGAGGAGCCTCGGGCCTGGTCCGCTACGCGCGACCTCGTCGTCGGGATTGACCAGCCAGCAGCGGTCCAGAGAGAGGCAGCCGCAGCCGATGCAACCGGTCAGCCGGTCGCGGAGCCCTGCCAGCGTGGCGATGCGTTCGTCCAGGCTCTGCCGCCAGGCCGTCGAGAGCTCCTGCCAATCCCTGGCCGTGGGCGTGCGGTCGTCGGGCAGGCGGGCGAGCACCGCTCCGATCTCCTCGAGCGAGATCCCGCAGCGCTGCGCCGCGCGGATCACGGACACGCGACGCACGGTGGCGCGGGCGAAACGTCGTTGGTTGCCCTGCGTCCGCTCCGATCTGATCAGCCCGCGCTGCTCGTAGAAACGTAGGGCCGAGGTCGCCACGCCGGTGCGGCTGGCCAGCTCGCCGATGGTGATGAGGCTGGGCAGTGCCATTGACTTCAAGTTTACTTGAAGTTGTACCTTCCGGGCATGACCATCCAGCGAACGCATACGCACCGAGGCGCGCGCGATCGGGTCGCCATCGTCACGGGCGCCTCGCGAGGGCTCGGCCTAGAGCTCACGAAGCGACTGGCAACGGACGGCTGGCGCGTGGTCGTCGACGCGCGCCACGCCGCCGAGCTCGACGCGGCCGTGACGGGCCTGGGCCCAGCCGTGGTAGCCGTCGCAGGCGACGTGGCCGACCCGGACCACCGAGAGCGCCTCCTGGCCGCGGCGAGCGAGCTGGGCGAGCTGCTGCTGCTCGTCAACAACGCCTCAACGCTGGGACCGACGCCGCTGCCACGGCTGGAGGCCTGCCCGCTCGCGGACCTGCGGGACGTCTTCGAAACGAACGTCATCTCCCCACTCGCCCTCGTTCAGCTCTGCCTGGGAGAGCTTGGTCGGGCCGGGGGTGCGATCGTCAACGTCACGTCCGACGCCGCGGTCGGGGGCTACGAGACGTGGGGTGGCTACGGAGCGTCCAAGGCCGCCCTAGAGCAGCTGAGCCGCGTGCTGGCGGCAGAGCATCCCCACGTGCGCGTCTACTGGGTGGACCCGGGCGACATGAACACGCGCATGCAACAGGAGGCCTACCCGGGCGAGGACGTCTCGGACCGGCCTCCCCCTGATGCCAGCGTGCCGGGGATCATGCGGCTGGTAGAGGAGAGACCGCCGTCGGGCCGGTACCTCGCCAGGTCGGAGGGGGTGACCGGGTGAGCGTGCCCTCGAGCGTCGGTGTCCCGCTGCTCGAGCCGGCTGCCTCCCAGCTCTCCGAGGCCGCGGCCGGCTACCGCCCACGGACGGCCGTGAGGCTGATGGTCGCCGACGCCGGCACCGGGCTCGTCACGCATGGGGCGTTCCCGGACCTCGTGAACGTCCTCGGTCCCGGCGACGTCCTCGTGATCAACGTCTCGGCCACCGTGCCCGCTGCCGTCCAGGGTCTGGGCCCCTCGGGCCCCGTTCGTCTTCACCTCTCCTCGCCCGTGGCCGGCGCCGTGTGGACCGTCGAGGCGCGGCGCCCCGCTGGGCACGGGTCGCGCCCCTGGCGTGACTTCGAGGGCGGCCGGGTCGAGTTGCCCGCCGGCGCGAGCGCCAACTTCGTCGCCACGGACTCCCGCTCACCGCGGCTCTGGCTCGTGGAGCTGGCCGGCATGGGCGACGTGCTCGACTACCTGCACCGGCACGGCCAGCCCATCCGCTACGCCCACGAGACGAAGGCCAGGCCCTTGAGCGCGTACCAGACCGTCTACGCCAGAGAGCCGGGCTCGGCCGAGATGCCCAGCGCCGGACGCCCGTTCACGGCGCGACTGATGACGCGTCTGGCCGCGGTCGGGGTGGTGTTCGCCCCCGTGGTCTTGCACTGTGGCGTGGCCTCCTTCGAGGCTGGCGAGAGGCCGGACGAGGAGCGCTACGCGGTGGGGGAGGCGACCGCGAGGCTCGTGAACCAGGCGCGCGCGGCCGGCAACAGGGTCGTCGCGGTGGGGACGACCTCGGCACGGGCGTTGGAGACCGTGGTCGACTCCGCCGGTGCGGTCCATCCCGGCGCCGGTAGGACCGACCTGCTGATCGGGCCCGAGCGCGGCGTGAGGGCCATTGACGGCCTGCTGACCGGGTGGCACGAGGCCGGCGCCTCGCACCGAGGCCTGGTCGAGGCCGTGACGGGTCCCGCGATGATGGCGCGCTGCTACGCGGAGGCGGTAGAGCGCGGCTACCTGGGGCACGAGTTCGGCGACTCGCTGCTCGTGCTGAGCCGAGCGACAGCGCCGGAACGGCCCTAGACGTCGAACAGGTGGATGCCTGGCGCCTGCGCCACGTCCTCGTACGAAGTCCCCGGTGAACGGTAGGCCACCGCCAACATGGGCGTGTTGTACGCGAAACCGAACCTGCCGTCGACGTTCAGGTAGATGAAGCCGCCGTCGCCCTTGGCCCTCACCAGGTCGTCGAGGCCCGCTTCCAGCGCTTCCTCCGGCGTCGCGCCGAGGTCGATTCGCAGGGCGACGGTGCGGCAGCCCGCCGAGCGCAGGAACGCCTCCCCGATGCCGGTGCCCGAGAGGGCGTGGCGCGGGTCGCACCACGTTCCCGCCCCGGGGACTGGCGTGTCGCCGAGCCGACCCGGGTACTGGGCCAGGATGCCGCCGGTGCTGGTGGCCGCGGCGAGGCGCCCGTCGTCTGACAGCGCGAGCGCGCCCACGGTGCCGCGGCCGGGCCTGTCGCTGCCGCGCTGGCGCCACCTCTCCAACTCCTCGCGCGTGCGGTCCGTGAGGAGTGACTCGTTCGACACCGGGTTCTCCTCGAGACGTTCCGCGCCCTCTCCGGCGAGGATGACGTGAGGCGTGGCCGTGCGCACCTTCTCCGCCAACCGCACGGGGTTGCGCGAGTTCGTCACCGCTGCGACGGCGCCGGCGCTGCCGTCGCCCGCCATGACGCACGCGTCGAGCTCGACACGTCCCTCGCGCGTCGGGGCGCCGCCGATACCGGCGTTGAAGGCGCGCTCGTTGGCCTCCATGTGGCTGACGGCGGCCAGCACGGCTTCGACCGAGTCTCCGGACGACATCAGCTCGCGATAGCCGGCGTCCGCCGCCGCCCGCAAGCCTTCCCTGTACGCGTCCAGGAACCGCTCCGGTACCGTGCCTGCACCGCCGTGTATGACGAGGATCGACATGGCAGCCAAGTTACCAGGGGCGGGTAGGACCGCTCGTCAGGGCCCGCGGCCAGCCGGCACCGGCGCTCAGGTGGCCGGGGGAACCAGGTCGTACTCGGCCGACTGGATGATCCGCTCGTAGCCGATGCGCTCGTACACGGCGTTCGACGTCGGGTTGTCCAGGTCGGTGAAGAGGAAGCAGAAGTCGTTGCCCGCTGTCAGCGCGCTCGCGCTCACCTGGGCGACGAGGCTCTCGGCGTAGCCCTTGCGCCTGTGCTCGGGCGGCGTGTAGACGGGCCCGATCCGCCGACCGCGAGGCGTGCGCGCACCCAGACCGGCGATGCTCACGGGCTGCCCACCCACCTCGAACACGAACAGACGGCGGTAGTCGCTGGTGACGAAGGTGCGGAAGACGTCGGCGGGCGTGCCCACGTCCACGTGAGCCTCCGAGAAGAACGCCTCCAACCACGGCACCACCAGGGAGGCGTCGGCGGCGACCGCCGGCCTCACGGTGCCGGGCGTCCTGTCCGACGCGCGCACGCGGCTGAGGCGGTAGACGCCCTGCCGCATCTTGGGCTCGGCGTTCAGCGCCAACCGCTCTGCCCACCAGGCGGCGACCTCGCGTGTCGTCGGCTCGGGACCGACCACACCGGGCGGGTGGACGCCGCGGGCGAGCATGTCGGACAACAGCACCTCGCGGGCGGCCGGGTCGTCGCCGTAGGCGATCAGCAGCCGGTACGGCGGCGTCATGACCACCGCGGCGGCGCACTCGCCGCCGGCGTCGATCGCGAGGAGCAGCTCCGCGTCGTCCTTGCCCAGCGAGCCGTCGGCCAGCGCCGAGGCCACGCCCACCGGCAGGTTGTTCTCGGCTTCGAAACGCGCCAGGTGCTCCACGACCCGCTGCGCCTGCGCCCTACGGCCCGCCTCGTCAGCTGGCGCGCGCGAGACGGTGAACCGGGCCGACCCGTCGAGCCCATCCGCGAAGCGTCGTGGTCCTTCTGACACGAGCGCCAGCATAGTCCAGGACCTCGGGCGCTTCGAGGCCGGCCGCCGTGCGAGAACGCCCGCGATGGCGGGTCCTGGAGGGCGAGACGCCCTGGTTACACTGACGCGATGCGCCTGGTGCTCTTCTACCTGGTCCTGCTCGTGTCGCAGGGCTTCCTCTCGGCGCTGTTCGCACCCATCCCTGCCCCGGACCTGTTCCTCCTGGCCGCGCTCACGCTGTTGTGGCGCATCCAGCCGTGGCAGCTCGTCATCGTTGCCTACGCTATCGGCATGCTGCAGGACCTGATCGGCCAAGGCGTCCTCGGCATGCACGCGTTGGGCCTGGCCGGCGCCGCGCTGACCGCCACGTTCGTGAGGGCGCAACTGACCAACACGGGGGCGCTCGAACGCCTCCTCGTCGTGTTCGTAGCGGTCGTCGGCAAGTGGCTCGTCGTGGCCCTCTTGTTCGGTTGGCTCGTCGGTGTGCCGTACAGCCTCGATCGCCTCGGTGCGGTGGTCGCCGTGGAGGGCGCGCTCACGGTGGCAGCCGGCCTGCTGGTCCTGCCGTGGAGCGCAGCGCTCCTCGATCGCAGCCGGGTTCTGCAGAAGGAGCTGCTGTGATGCTCGGTCGCATGCGCCTGCTCCTCGCGTTCCTGTTCACGGTGCTGGCGGTGTTCACGGGCAGGCTGATGTTCCTGCAGCTCGTGAAGAGCGAGGAGTACGCGCTGCGCAGCATCCAGAACGCGAACGAGCAGCGGCGGATCGAGCCGTTGAGGGGCCGCATCCTGGCCCGTGACGGCACCGTGCTGGCCGACGACCGGGTAGCCTTCGACCTCCTCTACCGGGGCGGTGATGCACCGGAGTGGCCCCGCATCCGCGCGCTCCTCGGAGTGGACGCGGAGCTGCGCCCGCCGGACCGCAGCAAGGCGGAAGAGGTCATCAACGGCGCGGTGGTCGCGTGGAACATCCCTGACGCGCTGGTGCCGGCCATCGAGGAGCGTGTGGCGGGCAGCCCCAACCTGTACCTGCGCGAGCGCATCGAACGCACCTACCCGACCAACCTGGCGGCCCAGGTGATCGGCTACACGCAGCAGGCCGACCCGATCAAGAACCCCGGCTACTCCATCAACGACCTCGTGGGCGTCACCGGCATCGAGGCCTCCTACGAGGCGGCGTTGTTCGGCTACGCGGGCTCGCGTCGCGTCGAGATCGACAACCGCGGGGCAGAGATCGCCTCACACGTGCTGTGGTCGGCACAGCCGGGGTACGACGTCTTGCTCACGCTCGACCCGCGACTGCAGCGGTTGGCAGAGGACGTGCTGCAGCACTCGCTGGAGTACGTCAACGCGGACCGTATCCGCGTGGGCCTGCCCACACAGGACGTCGCCAAGGGCGCCATCATCGCGATCGACCCGCGCAACGGCGAGATCCTGGCCATGGCGAGCGCGCCCACCTACGACCAGAACGTCTTCACGCACCGGCCGTCGGACCCGCAGGCCGTGGCGCAGGTCCTCCAGAACGAGGACCTGCCGCTGACGAACCGGGCGGTCGAGGCGTACCCACCGGCGTCGACGTTCAAGATCGTCACCTCGCTGGCGCTGCTCGACAACGGCTGGCGACACCCAGGACGCTCTACCCGTGCACGGCGCGGTTCCGGTTCGGCGACATCATCTGGCGGAACTGGGCCACCTTCGACAAGGGCATGTACGACGTCTACGACGCCATCGCGGACAGCTGCAACACCTACTTCTGGTACGCCGC
>Ga0079224_100001658_pt1 | contig 26076 bp, 19 predicted proteins | sample Stecom2015_FD_80414 | JGI IMG/M metagenome (GOLD analysis project Ga0079224, IMG submission 80414) | Agricultural soil microbial communities from Utah to study Nitrogen management - Steer compost 2015 | ecosystem: Environmental > Terrestrial > Soil > Agricultural land | place: USA: Utah... | reverse complement strand
GCAGCTCCTCGGGCGCTCGCCGACGGACCAGGAGATCGCGGATGAGATGGATGAGCCGCTCGAGACGGTCCGTGCGCTGCGTCGCGTCGCCGCGGCGGAGCTGTCGCTGGACGCGCCGATCGACCGTGGCGACCGCGACAGCGCCTCGTTCGGCGAGCGTTTCGCGGGCGTCGATGCCGACGACATCGAGGACAAGGTCGAGGCGCAGGCGCGCCGCGAGTTCCTGGACCGGATGTTCGAGAAGTACCTGACCGAACGCGAGCGCAAGATCCTCTACCTCTACTACGGCCTCGATGATGGCGAGGAGCGGACGCTCGAGGAGATCGGCACGCTGCTCGGCGTGACGCGCGAGCGGATCCGGCAGATCCGCAACCGCGCGTTCGAGAAGCTCCGCGAGAGCCCCGACGGCGCCGCGCTGGCGACGTTCTGGAGCGCGAATTGACCGTGGCCCGGCTGCCCGTACGGCTGGCCGGGCCCCTCCTCGCCGGAACTCTCCTGGCCGGTCTCCTGATCGCCGCCCCCGGCGAAACGAATGCCCAATCCTACGCGCGGCCGGACGATGGCTGGAACGAGCCGCGTGTGCTCGAACTCATCGAGCGCGCGCGGCATCGCCGTTCTTTACCGCAGGTAGATTCCGGCCTCGTCAGCTACCAGGCCCGGGCGAACGGCTACGTCTACTTCTTCCTCGACCGCGAGGGCGAGAGCGACGCGGACCGTACGCTGGTCAAGGTCGACCAGCTCGCGCTCGAGGTCTACTGGGCCGCGCCGAACCTGACCAAGCAGCGGATCATCGGCCAGCGCGAGGCGAAGAGCCTGCCCAGCCGCATCCATTACCACCTGGATCATCTGACGGTCATCCAGAACGAGTTCGACGACATCATCCGCATGGGCGATGGCGACGAGGTCCGGGCCGTCGTCCACCCCGCGGCCGCGAACGCCGAGTCGTTCTACGATTTCCGGCTGGCCGACTCGCTGAGCATCCGGCTCCCGGGCGTCGCGGATCCGATCCGCGTCTACGAGGTCGAGGTCCGGCCGCGGCGTCCGGATGAGCCGGGGTTCATCGGGTCCCTCTTCCTGGACCGTGCGTCGGCGGACATCGTCCGCATGACGTTCACCTTCACGCCAGCGTCGTACGTCGATCCGCGGCTGGACTACATCCGGGTCTCCCTCGACAACGGCCTGTGGGAGGGCCGCTACTGGCTCCCGAACGAGCAGCGGGTCGAGCTCCGCCGCCAGATCCCCCAGCTCGATGTCTCGGTGGGAACGATCATCCGCGGCGTCTTCCGGGTCGGCGACTACCGGCTGAACGAACCGCTTCCGCCGGACTTCTTCCTCGGCCCGCGCGTCGTCGCGCTCCCGAGCGAGCTCCGCGAGCGCCATCCATTCGAGGCGGGGCTCTTCACGGAACTGGACGCCGACGGGCTCGCTACGATCCCCGAACTCGCCACGCTGCCCTGGCGCGCCCGGGAGCTGATCGGGACACGCCGCCTGAGCGGCCTGCCCCGCTTCCGCTTCTACGTGCCCGGTGCGTCGTCGGTCCTCCGCTACAACCGTGCAGAGGGCATCTACGTCGGCGGCGGCGCGAGCTACCTGAGCGGGGCCGCCTCGAAGCTGGACCTGACCGGCGGCTACGCCGTCGGCGCCCGTCACGGCGTGCTCGCCGCCGTGTGGCGCTGGGACCCGATGCCGGGCACCCGGCTCCGCGTTCGGGGCGAGCGGAACGCATTGCACGACATCGGGACGTTCCCCGGCGCCGCCGGCCTGCTGAACACGCTGCACGGCGCGGTGGCCGGTGAAGACTTCCTGGACCCGTACCACGTGGATGGGGTCGGCATCGGGCTCGAGCACCGGCTGGGCGGCGCCTGGAGCCTCGTCACGGCGGCCGGCGTGGAACGGCATCGGAGCGCGACGCTCACGGAGGACGCAGCGCTCCTCGACTCCGACGCCCGGTTCCGTCCGATCCGCGGCGTGGACGAGGGGACCCTCGTCGGTGCAACGCTCGGCGTGCGGCGCACGCCCGCGGCGGGCAGGCGTGGCGCCTGGTCCGCGGCGCTGGACGTCGAGGCCGGGTCGCTCGACGACCGGTTCTATGTGCGTCCGGTCCTCGAACTCTCCGGCTCCCATGGCGGCGCCGGCGGCGCGGCGACCGTCGAGCTCCGGGCACGAGCGGGCCTCGCCCTGGGTGACGTCCCGGCGCAGCGCTTCTTCCTCATCGGCGGACGGGGCACGCTCCCCGGCCACGCATACCGCGCCTTCACGGGCGACCGCTTCGCGATCCTCGAGGCCGGGGCCGCCCACGACCTCGTCGCGCCGTGGATCCGCGCGAGGGCCGGTGCCGCGATCGGCTGGACCGGGCTCGATCGTGCAACGCTCCCCGCCGACTGGGGCGCGGGCGCGACCGGCGGCGCCCGCCTCGGCATCAGCGCGGGCGTCGGCTTGTTCTACGATGTGCTCCGCCTCGACCTCGCGCGCGGGCTGCGAGGCGGCCGCTGGAACCTGATCCTGTCGATCTCACCCGACCTGTGGGACATGCTCTGACGCCGGCCGGTCACTCGCCCCCATCCTCCGGCGCCTCGGCCGCCTCCGCGCCGACGCCGTCCAGCGCGCCCTGCCGGTGCTGCGGGCCGCCGAGCATCACGAGTTCGCGGACGTGGACCTCCGTCGTCGGGATCGTGACGCCGTTCTTCTCGAAGCTGTCGTACTCGATCCGGCCTTCGACATAGAGCCGATCGCCTTTCCGGATGTAATCCTCCGCGAGCTGCGCGAGACGGTCCCAGAGCGTGAGACGGTGCCACTCCGTCCGCTCCTCGTGACCGTCATCCCGCGGGATCCGCCGACTCGTCGCGAGCGAGAGGCGCGCGACCTTGGTACCGGACGAAGTCGTCGCGACGTCCGGGTCCCGCCCCACGTTCCCGACCAGGATCACCTTGTTGACCGACCGGCTCATCCTCGCCTCCTTGGCTGGCGGCGGGGCCGCGCGCCGGCGCGCCTCCCGGCGCCGGCGCGGCCCGGCCATGGTTCGCGTCGGAAGATCCCGCGTCGGTTGGGGCAGGAGAATGGCAGGTTGGGCTAGCTTCGCCGTACTACCGGCACTCGTACCAACTCCGGCCGACGCCGGTCTCGACGACGAGGGGGACGTCGAGTTCGAACGCGTTTTCCATGCGTTCGCGGACGAGGGCGCGCACGGCGTCGAGCTCGTCGTCCGGGACCTCGAAGACGAGTTCGTCGTGCACCTGCAGCAGCATGCGTGCTCCGGAGCCGACCTCGTGGAGCGCGCGGTTCAGGTCGATCATCGCGATCTTGATGATGTCCGCGGCCGTGCCCTGGACCGGCGCGTTCGTCGCCGCGCGTTCGCCGAACTGGCGGACGTTGAAGTTGTCGCTCCGGAGTTCCGGGATGTAACGGCGCCTGCCGCTGAGCGTTTCGACGAACCCATGCGTTCGCGCGTGTTCGATCTGCGCGTCGAGGTAGGCGCGGACGCGAGGGAACCGCTCGAAGTACGCGGCGATGAAGCTCCTCGCCTCGGCGACGGATGTGCCGAGCCGCTTCGCGAGCGCGAACGGGCCGATCCCGTAGATCGTCGCGAAGTTGATCGTCTTCGCGGCATCCCTCATCTGCGGCTGGACCTCGTCCGGCGCGACGCCGAAGACGAGTGCGGCCGTCTCCCGGTGGATGTCGGCCCCGCGGCGGAACGCTTCCACGAAGGCCGGGTCGCCGGAGAGGTGGGCCAGGACCCGGAGCTCGATCTGCGAGTAGTCGGCCGCGAGGAAGACGTGGCCGTCCGCCGGGATGAACCCCTTCCGGATCTCGGCGCCCAGCTCGGTCCGGACCGGGATGTTCTGCAGGTTCGGGTCACTCGAGGAGAGCCGCCCCGTCGACGTGACCGTCTGGTTGAAGCTCGTGTGGATCCGCCCCGTCTCGGGGTTGACCAGCGCCGGGAGCGCATCCACGTACGTGCCCCTCAGCTTCTCGAGCTGACGGTACTCGAGGAGGAGGCGCGGGAGCTCGTGGCCCTGCTCGGCCAGCTCCTCGAGGACGCTCGCGTCCGTGGACGGCCCCGTCTTCGTACGCTTGAGGACGGGCAGCCCGAGCCGGTCGAAGAGGACCTCGCGGAGCTGCGGCGTGGAGCCGATGTTGAACTCGACGCCGGCGACCTTGTAGATCTCCTCGCGGATCAACGCCAGCTCGGCCTCGAGCCGCCGGCTCAGATCCGCGAAGAACCCCGTGTCGATCCGGATCCCGGTCCACTCCATCTCCGCGAGGACGCGGATGAGCGGGATCTCGATCTCCGCGAAGAGATCGCCCAGCCGCTGACGCTCGATGTCGGCACGGAAGATCTCGCGCAGTCGCAGCGGGATGTCGACATCCTCGCCGGCGTAGGCCGTGACCTGGTCGATCGGGCACTCGGCGATGGAACGCTGGTCCTTGCCCTTGCCGCACAGCTCCTCGTACGTGAGCGTACGATGGTCCAGGTACTGGAGCGCGAGCGCGTCCAGCCCGTGGTCGCGGCGGCCCGGGTCCAAGATGTACGAGGCGACCATCGTATCGAAGACGATCCCCCCCAGCTCGACGCCCGCGCGGCGAAGCACCAGGAGGTCGTACTTCAGGTTCTGGCCGATCTTGCCGATGGTCGGGTCCTCGAGCACCTCGACCAGCGGACGCAGCTCCTCGGAGCCGAGCGGCGGCAGGTTCACGACCGGAGCCTCGTCGAGCGTCGCCGACGCCGGCGGACGATGCGCGAAGGGCAGGTAGTACGACTCGCCCGGCTCGATGGCGAGCGCGAGACCGACCAGCTCCGCACGGAGCGGGTCGCGGTCCGTCGTCTCCGTGTCGACACAGACCTCGCCGGCCGCCCGCACACGCTCGACCAGTTCGAGCACCTCGGCGACCGTTTCGATCCGACGGTAGTCGCCGTCGACCGCCGACGCCTGCCCCGCCGGCGAGGCCAGCTCCCTCGCCAGCGAATGGAACTCCAGCTCCATGAACGTCTCGCGCAGGAGATCGTGGTCCGGCTCCTTCAACCGCAGCGTCTCCAGATCCAACTCGATCGGGAGGTCGGTCCGGATCGTGACCAGCTCCTTCGAAAGGAGCACGTCGTCGCGATGCTTCTGCAACGACTCGCGGGCACGCTTGGCCCCGATCTCATCGACATGCGCCAGGATCTCTTCGACCGAGCCCCACTCCTCGATCAACCGCAGCGCCGTCTTCGGACCGATCCCCTTCGCGCCGGGAACGTTGTCCGATGAATCACCGATCAGCGCCAGGTAGTCGACCACCCGCTCCGGTGGGACGCCGAGACGGTCCGCCGCGTTCCGAACATCGACCCACTCCTCCTCGACGCCCGCGGGCCCGCCGCGACCTGGGTTCAACAGAGAGATGCCCGGACGGATCAGCTGGTAGAAATCCTTGTCGCCCGAAACGATGACGACCTCCAGATCGGCATCGAGCGCCTTCAACGCCAGCGCGCCGATCACGTCGTCCGCCTCATGGTCCGGGAGCGTCAGGATCGGGATGCGGAACCCATGCAGGATCTGGTGGATGCGAGGGAGCGAGGCACGCAGCTCGTCCGGCATCTTCTCCCGCGTCGCCTTGTACGCCGGGTACAGCACCTCGCGCTGACTCGTGCCCGCATCCAGAACCACGCCCAGGTAGTCCGGCTCGTACTCATCGATGATCTTCTGCAGGAACTTCGTCACACCCCACGCCGCAGACGTGTTCTCGCCGCGCGACGTCGTGAGCGGACGACGGATCATCGCGAAGAACGAACGATAGATCAGCGCATAGCCATCGATCAGGAAAAGACGACGACGAGCCTTCCTCGGCTTCTCGACCATTCCACCATCCTTGCTGGATACCCGCATCCGTAATACCCCGCAACCGCACCGACGTGCAACGCCGCCGCGGCCACCGGCACACACCGCCACCCCATACGCAGACGGCACCGCCGCCCCACCCCACCACAACGATCGGGCGCCCCGCCCATCGCTGGCGAGGCGCCCGATCCGGAGTTCAATGGCCGTGGGCCTGACTAGACGCGACTGACGTTCGCCGCCTGGAGACCCTTCTCCGTCTGTCTCACCTCGAACTCCACCTCGTCCCCTTCGGCGAGCGTCTTGAATCCGTCCATCGCGATCGCAGAGAAGTGGACGAACACGTCCTCGCCGTCAGGCTGCTCAATGAAGCCGTAACCCTTGGCATCATTGAACCACTTGACCCTACCTCTGGCCATTGAAACCGTCCTCCTCCTAAGAGGTTGATGCAGGTGCTACTGCCCAGCATCGTCCAAGCTATGTACTGCCTGCACGGCGGTCAAGGAAAATCTTGTTTGCCGGGGTCAGGGGATCGATGCCGTGAGATGGGCGACGAGACCGGCGACCGGGGGGAGCCACAGGTTGTCGTCGCCTGGGAGCGGGGCGGCTTCGAGGAGTGTGATGGCGGTTGCGGTCGCCAGGGCGGGCACGGCGCCTCCGCCCGTCATGGCCCAGACGACTGCGAGGGCCGTCAGGAAGCATGCGGTGCTGCCTTCGACGCTCTTGCCGGTTCGGAGCCGTCGTTTCCCGACGCGGCGGCCGATGATCGCCGCAGCGGCATCTGCCAGTCCAGCGGCGAGGATCCCCGTCGCCGCGAAGGGCGGCGGCGTGATGAGGGCGGTCGCCGCGAACCCTGCGGCGAGGGTCGTCGCGCCGGTCACGTTCTGGACCTCTCGTCGTCGGAGCATCCCGTGGAACGCGCGCAGGAAGGTTCGCTGCGCGGTCTGGCTCCGTCGTCGTATGCGTTCGACTCCGATCGCCACGATCAGCGCGGCGAGGAGGAGTGCGCGCACGGTTGGGACCGGCAGCGTTGCGGCGAGCGCCGCGGCCGTCACCGAAGCCGCGATGTGGACCAGCTTGCGTGCGGTCTCGTGTCCGTCGGCGGTCGATCCCGGCGTCGTGGCCGGGGTCCGTTCCGGCGCGTTCAACTAGGGTCCGGCGGGTGCCGTCGTGGCCGAGGGCTCGTCGTCCGCGTAGAGCGCTGCGTAGAGACGAGCGTTCTGCTGGACGATCTTGACGTAGTCCCTGGTCTCGCCGTACGGGATCCTCTCGGCGAAGAGTTCTTCATCCGCGTACTCGGGGAACGCGGACCAGCGTGCGACGCGGTGCGGCCCGGCGTTGTACGCCGCGAGTGCGGAGGTTAGGCGCTCTCCGTACCTGGAGAGGAGTCCGGCGATGTAGGCGACCCCGAGGTGGATGTTGATCTCAGGCCGCTCCAGCAGTTCGACCTTGAAGGCGCCGATCGCGAGATCCCTGGCGAGCGCGCGTCCGGTCGCCGGCATGATCTGCATGAGTCCCACGGCGCCGGCCGGGCTCTTGATCGTGGCCTCGAACATCGACTCCTGTCGGATCAGTCCGGCGACGAGGAAGGGGTCGATCCCGCGCTCGGCCGCTTCTGCGACGATCAGGTTGCGGTAGGGGAACGGGTAGATGATGCGGAGCAGGCGCCGGTTCCAGGTGCGTTCCCGGCGGCGGATCTCCCACCCGATCCCGATCCCGGTGAAGGTGTAGCCCCGCTCGTTGAACGCCTCGGCGAGCGCGTAGAGCGCGCCGTCGGTCCGGAGGAAGTGGTCCTTGAGGCGTTCGACCTCGAAGGCGGCGATGTCGTCGAGCCCGATCTCGCGGAGCAGGTCGAGGCGTGCGAACGCTCCTGCGACCTCCGCCTCGACCGCGGGATTCCGCGGCGGCGACGCGTCGAGGGGCACGTCCCAGAGATCCTCGCCGAGCAGGTCGGCCGCGCGGAGCCCGTACCAGGAGAAGGGGTCAGAGCGACGTGCTTCGCGCAGCCGAGCCCTGGCGAGGTCGTCCTTCCCGAGTTCGAAGTACGACTTCGCGGCCCAGTAGGTCGCCTGCTGGTAGCGACGGCCGTCGGGGTGGAGCCGGCGGTACTCCTCGAAGATCGTCGCGGCCTCGTTGTAGTCGCCCTCGGCGAACGCGATCCCGCCCAGCCGCATCAGCGCGAGGCCGGCCTCGTTGATACCGGGCTGGATCCTCGCGGCGCGGCGGTAGTATTCCCGCGCGGCGTCGAGGCGCCCGTCGTCGTGATCGAGGTCGGCGACGAGGAAGACGGCCTGCGCCGCCGCCCGTTCGTTCGGGAAACGTTCCGCGGTTCGGAGGAACGTCGCGCGTCCGGCATCGGTGCGGCCCTGCCGGTACTGTGCACGTCCCGCCTGGTACATCGCCTCGGCGCCGATCCTGGCCGACGAGGTCTCGTCGGCCAGCGCGAGGAGGAGGCGCTCGGCTTCGGCGTAACGGCCCTCACGGAAGTAGGTGCGCCCGAGCTCGAGCCTCACCTGTTCCCGCTCGTGCTCCGAGCCGTGGCCGGAGGCGAGGTACGCCTCGAGCCCGGCTCGGCCGCGGGTCAGGTTGCCGTGACGCAGGTAGAGGCGGCCGATGCGGAGGCGATCGGTCGCGGAGAGGCCCGGCAGCTCGCTCAGCTTCCTCGCCGCATCGACGGCGGCCGAGGCGCCGGGGCTGGCTTCCATCGCGCGTCGGTACGCGGTCCTCGCCCCGGCGGTGTCGGCCCGTTGCAGCCTCAGGTCGGCGACCGCGACCCAGGCCGATGCGCGACGGCCTGCGCTCGAGAGTTCATGGACCGCGGCCAGCGCCGCCCGCTCCGCGCCATCCCGATCGCCGGCGGCGGCCCTGGCGTCGATCAGCAGGCGCCACGCCCACTCTCGCGCGAGGTACGGATCGGTCGCCTCGAGCCGCGCCCGGACGGTCGCGGTGTCGCCGGCCCGGGCCGCCGCCTGGGCGGCGAAGACATGGATCCAGTCGCCGAGCTGGGGGAGCAGCTCCGCGGCCCGGTCGAAGGTCTGGAGCGCAGGCGAGACCTTGCCGTCGCGCGCGAGTGCGAACCCGCGGCGGAGCTCCGCGAGGCCACGATCCCGATCGCCCGCGCCGGTGGCGATCTCGAGATAACGGGAGAGCGCGATGTCGCCCTCCGCCCACCGCCCCAGCGCGAGTCGGCTCCGGCCGAGCAGGTTCCAGCCGAACCCGCCGGCGACGGTGTCCAGCCAGCCGCGGCCGCTGAGCAGCCGTTCGACGCCGGCCCAATCGCCCCACCCGGCGTTCGCCTGCGCGGCGAGCAGGATCGACGCCGGCTCCGGGTCCGGGACCGCCGCCAGGTACTCGCCCAGGATCCGGCTCGCCCGCCAGTAGCGGCCCTGCTCCAACGCCCGGAGCGCCTCTTCCGGGACGACTGGCGTGAATGGGCCCGGCGACGCCGGGGTATCGCCGGACCGAACGAGCGCGGGCCCGAGGACGGCCGCGATGAAGAGGAGGGTGATGACCAGGTAGCGTGCAGCCATGAAACAGCGCTCCGGCGAATTCCGGTGCCACGAGCACGGCGGATGACGTCCGGCTCCGACCGGCCCCGAAGGCCCGGATCCCGGATCCGGAACGACGAGGCCAGAGGCCCTGTCGGGGTGGATCTACACGGGGCGAACCTACGAAGGTCCGCCCCGTCATTGCAACAGTGCAACCTGTGCGCCGCGGGTAGCCCGCCCGGCGGCCTGCCTTTGACCTGTAGGGTTTGCCCTACTCCCGATTGGCGGGCGCGAGCATCCGGTTCCTGAGATGGTGCGCCGCCGATCGGAACGCGGCCCGTGACGAGGGCGTGAGCTCGTAACGCTCGATGCCCCGCCGGTCCTGGAAAACGAGTTCCAGCCGCCCGGTCGGCCCACGCTCGTAGATCCACTCGTACGCGACCGGCCGCCCGGCGACCTGGCCGAAGTGCTCGTAGACGTGGTCCGGCGGGCCCAGCACAATGTAGACTTCGCCGCGGTCTGTCTTCCAGCCCGGCTGCAGCGGCTCTTGGAAGTAGAGCATCGCGGTCCGGATCCGCTCGAAGAACTGCTCGCGGAACTCGTTGACCGCCGTCGCCGAGAGCGGGTCCCGCCGCTTCCAGAACCGCTCCCACAGCTCCTGCCGCTCCTCGCCTGTCGCGTTCCTGAGCGAATCCAGCTCGGCCGGCGTCGCGATGTAGGCGAGGAACTCGAGGAGCTCATCGAAGTTCGCGACCGTCCAATGATCCGAGATCGTGACGACGAGCGGAACGCGCCCGGCCGCCTCCTCCTCCCCCTCGATCGAGGTCTCGATCCAGAGCCGCCCGATCGGGAGCGACGCGGCCGGGATGTCGAAGAACGCGTAACCGAAGCCGCCGTTGCCCTCGTCCTCGCCCTCGCCCCCTCCCGAGACGAGTCGGACCGTGGTTTCCCAGAGCTCACGGTCCTGTGCGTCCTTGACCCGGACCCTCACCGGCTGGCCAGCCGGATAACCGTACGCCTCGAGGTAGAGGCGGGGCGCTTCGCCGCCGTACGGGATTGTGTGTCGGGGGTTCACGATCACCGCCGGCGCCTCCCCGACCGCGGAACGGGCCTCGGCCTGATAGACGAAGAACGGATCCGTCAGCCGGCGGGGACCCTGCGCGGACCGGTACGCGGGCACGTCCAGCGTGTCCTGGGCGCGGAAGCCGCGGGCGCCGGAGCCGTCGCGCGCCTCGACCGCGACCTCGTACTCGCCCGGCGGCAGCGCGACGACCGTCTGGTAGACGATGCTCTCGTCGGTCCGGCTCGTCTCGTCGAAGCTGGCGACGCGGACCAGTTCCGTCCCCGAGACTCGCCGGACTTCCTGGCTGTCCCGGTAGAAGATGAGCGTGACCTGGTAGCGTGCCGTGAAGGCATCACCGTCCCGACGGAATCGGAGCGCGCTGTTCGGCAGCGAGAGCCCGAAAAGGACGAACGTCGAGTCGTTCGGCCCCGCCATCGTCGCAAAGGACGCGACCGCCGGGAACTGCTCGGATCCGGTCAGCAGCCCGAGCTGGCGGTAGACCTGGAGCGGACGCAGGACACCGCCATCCCGGGGCGACGGTTCCCTCGGCGAGACGGAGCCTCCGCACCCGGCCACGACGAGGGCCAGGAGAAATAAACGCGAAAGGCCACCCACACGGTGGCCTTTCCGTGACCGAAGCGATCCGATCATGCATCACCCCGCGGTGGTGGCGCGAGCCTCCACGTCCTGCAGAGCATCGATCATCTTCTGCGCCGACTCTTCCATGTCGATCACCATGGAGTCGACTCGCGTCACGAAGTAGTTGTGCGCGATGTTGACCGGGATCGCAATGACCAGGCCAGCAGCGGTCGTGATCAGGGCCACCTTAATACCGCCCGCGACGAGCTGGGCATCGACTTCACCCGCACTCTCGATCGCCTGGAACGCCACGATCATCCCGATGACCGTGCCCAGGAAGCCGAGGAGCGGCGCGACGTTCGCGACCGTGGCGAGCCCGATCAGGCCGCGCTCGAGGCCCGCCATCTCGATCAGGCCGACGTTCTCGATCGCCCTCATGGCGCGCTCGCTGCCCTCATCCTTCCGCTCCAGCCCGGCCGCGAGGATCCGTGCCGCCGGTGCGTTCGACTCACGCGCCAGCGCAAGCGCCTCGTCGATCTTGCGCGCCGAAAAGAGAGCGTCCACCTCACGAAGGAACTTCCGGGTGCTCGCGCCTTTCATGCTGAGATCAATCAGCTTCCAGACGATGACGACGAGACCGATGAGTGCGCAGGCGCCAAGCGGCCACATCATCCAGCCGCCGTCGACCCACATTTGCTGGAGCCATTCGGTCACCGTCAGGTCGGGGCCCTCGACCCCGGGGAGTTGAAGCAGCGCCAATGCGAAGGTGCCTAGACTGCTCAAAGTTGCCTCCGTCAGTGTGGATGCGCTTCAGCGCGCGAACCGGGTGGACAATGTATACACTTGACGCGGATTTGAACCATTCTAGACGTTCCGCATTCCACTGTCAAGGGTTTGCTCGTCCAGGGCGTGGCGCTGTGCGTGCGGCCGTCGGCGTCTGCCGCAGACCGGCCGCCTCCTATCGCGGTGAACGGCGGATTCGAGCCATGGCCGGACCTATCCTTTTCCGGCCCCGCTCCGGGGCTCCGGGACCGGCACCGCGGCGAGGAGCGCACGGGTGTAGGGGTGCCGGGGCTGCCGGATCACCTGTTCCGTCGGCCCGATCTCGACGATCCGTCCGCGGTACATGACGGCGATCCGGTCGCTCATGTGTTCGACGACGCTCAGGTCGTGCGCGATGAAGAGGTACGTGAGTCCGAGCCGGTCCTGGAGGTCGCGGAGCAGGTTCAGGACCTGGGCCTGTACGGAGACGTCGAGCGCGGAGACCGGCTCGTCGCAGATGATGAACTCCGGTTCAACGGAGAGAGCGCGCGCGATCCCGATCCGCTGGCGCTGTCCACCGCTGAACTCGTGGGGGTAGCGTCGGGCGTGTTCGGGCGCGAGCCCGACGAGCCCGAGCAGTTCGTGGACGCGCCGGTCAGCCGCCGCGCCCCGGGCAATGCGGTGGATGTGGAGCGCTTCGTGGAGCGTGTCGCCGACGGTCATCCGCGGGTTGAGCGACGCGAACGGGTCCTGGAAGACGATCTGCACGCGTCGTCGGAACCGTCGGAGCGCGGCTTCGTCCATGGCGAAGATGTCTTCGCCGTCGAATCTCGCCTCGCCGGCGGTCGGCTCGATGAGCCGCAGGATCGTGCGCGCGGCCGTCGATTTCCCCGACCCCGACTCGCCGACGAGACCGAGCGTCTCGCCTCGCCGGACCTGGAAGCTGATGTCGTCGACCGCGCGGACGTAGTCTCTCGTGCGGCCGAAGAGGCCGCGCCGGACCGGGAAGTACTTCTTGAGCCCGCGCACGTCGAGGAGCGCGTCGTTCATCGCTCGACCTCCCGTTCCGTGTCCGGGTCCGCGAGGAACGGGCGTGGCGGCGCCTCGGGCGGCGAGCGCTCCGGTTCCGGCGCCTCGCCCGTGGCCGCGGCGGGGCGGTGGTGCTCCTCGGCCGGCGTCCGGGGCACCTTCGCCGCGTAACCGCCGGTCTCTCGCCGGACCGCCTCCCGCCGCTCGGGGTGCTTCTCCAGCCAGCACCGCGAGGCGTGCCCGACGCCCGCCTCGAAGAGACCCGGATGGGCGTCGACGCAGAGCTCCCACCCGTACGGGCAGCGTGGGTGGAACCGGCACCCGACCGGCCACGCCGTCGCGCTCGGGACGCCCCCGGGGATGACGGCGAGCCGCTCGACCGGCTGTCCGAGCCGCGGGATCGCACGGAGCAGCCCCTCGGTGTACGGGTGCCGGGGATCGCGGAAGAGCGTGTCGACGTCGGCCTCCTCCATGACCTGGCCGGCGTACATGACGAGGACGCGGTCGCAGACCTCGGCGACGACGCCGAGATCGTGGGTGATCAGGATCATCGCCATCCCGAGCCGTTCCCGCAGCTCGGCGAGGAGGTCGAGGATCTGGGCCTGGATCGTGACGTCGAGCGCCGTCGTCGGCTCGTCCGCGATCAGGAGCTTCGGCTCGCACGAGATCGCGATCGCGATCATGACGCGCTGCCGCATCCCCCCCGAGAGTTGATGCGGGTACGCCCTGGCCCTCTGCTCCGGATCCGGTATGCCGACGAGCCCGAGCAGTTCGACGGCCCGCGCCCACGCCGCGCGCTTGCCGAGGCCCTTGTGGTAGCGGAGCGCCTCGGCGATCTGCTCGCCGACCGGGTAGACCGGGTTGAGCGACGTCATCGGCTCCTGGAAGATCATCGCGATCTCGTTGCCCCGGACCCTTCGCATCCGCTCCTCGTCCAGCTCGAGCAGCTCCGTGCCCCGGAAGCGGACCGAGCTGCCCGGCTGGATCCGGCCCGGCGGCTCCGGGACGAGGCGCATGAGCGAGAGCGACGTGACGGACTTCCCGCTCCCGCTCTCGCCGACGATCCCGAGGACCTCGCCCTCCTCGATGGCGAACGAGACGCCATCGACCGCGCGCGCGGTGCCGGCCTCGGTGTCGAAGTACGTGCGGAGGTCCGTGACCTCGAGGAGCGGCGCCGTGTTCGCCATCGTCACGTCCGGAGCCGGGGATCGAGCGCGTCGCGCAGCCCGTCGCCGAGCAGGTTGAACGCGAGGACCGTTCCCACGATCGCGAGCCCGGGGAAGGTCGCGACCCACCACGCGCCGATCAGGTTCTGCCGCCCGTCGGCGACCATGTTCCCCCACGACGGCCGCGGCGGCGGGACGCCCAGGCCGAGGAAGGAGAGCCCGGCCTCGAGGACGATCGTGTTCCCGATCCCGAGCGTCGCGGCGACGATGACCGGCGCGAGGACGTTCGGGACCAGGTGCCGCAGGATGATCCTCGTCCGGCTCATCCCCAGCGCCCGCGCGGCCTGGATGAACTCCCGCTCCCTCAGGCTCAGGACCTCGCCGCGCACGATCCTCGCCGTGCCCGGCCACTGCGTCAACCCGAGGACGGCGACGATCAGGGGGATCGACGGGCTGAAGAGCGCGATGATCATGATCAGGAGGACCAGGCGCGGGAAGGCGAGGACCATGTCCGTGAACCGCATGATCGCGGCGTCGGTCCGGCCGCCGAGATAGCCGGCGACGGCGCCGAGGAGCGTGCCGAGCGTGATGCTGATCGCGACGGCGACGAACGCGATCGAGAGCGAGATCCGCGCGCCGTAGATGATCCGGCTCAGCACGTCGCGCCCGAACTGGTCGGTCCCGAGCCAGTGCTGCGCCGAGGGCGGGAGGTAGCCCGTCCGCACGATGTCGCGCTGCACGATCGGGTCGTACGGAGCGATCAGCGGCGCGAGGAGCGCGACGAGGTAGAGGACGACGATGACGCCGAGCCCGAAGAGCGCGAGTCGGTTCCGGGCGAGGAGCCGGGCCGCGATCCGCCACTGCGAGTCGCCGGGCGTCGGCGCGCGCCGGGCCGGCCGGACGAGCTCGCGCAGCGCGTAGCCCCAGACGGCGGCGAGCGCGAAGACGAGCGTTGCGACGGCGATGTAGTCCTCGGCCGTGCCCTCGGCCGGGACCCGACGGATCCGGTCCCACCCCAGGACGACGATGGCGAGGAGCGCGCCCCATGCGAGGAGCAGGAGCATGCCCCGGCCCCAGGCGCCGATCGCGACGTGGCCCGCGCCGGGCAGGATCGCCGAGAGGAGGCGGGCCCGGACCGGCGCGGGCTCGGGCGGCGGCTCGAGCGCGTAGGCGCCCTCCGCCTCGGCCGGGACCGGGATCGGCTCCGGCGGCAGCGACTCCGCGTCGCCCACGAGGTGACGGTGCGGCCCGGTCATCATCCCCTCAGTCGTACCGGATCCGCGGGTCCACCACCGCGTAGAGCAGGTCCGCGACCAGGTTGCCGAAGACGACCATCGCCGCGAAGAAGAAGGTCGTCGCCATGACGACCGGGTAATCGCGCATGAAGATCGCGTCCACGATGACCCGACCCATCCCCGGCCACGCGAAGATGACCTCGACGAAGACCGCGCCGCTGAAGAGGAACGGGAGGTAGAGCCCCAGGAGCGTGATGACCGGGATCAGCGAGTTCCGGAGCGCGTGCTTCACGATCACCGTCCGCTCCGGCAGACCCTTCGCCCTCGCGGTCCGGATGTAGTCCTGCCGCACGACCTCGAGCATCTGGCCGCGGGTGTAGCGCGCGACGCCGGCCGCGAGCACCAGCGTCAGCGTCGCGACCGGGAGCACGAGATGGGCGAGCCGGTCGCCGACCCGTTCCCAGAACGACATGAACTCGTAGTCCACGCTCGTCACGCCGGTCGGCGGGAGCGCGATCGGCCACCCCCACTCGTACGCCTTGAGCGAGAAGACCAGCATCAGCATGAGCCCGAGCCAGAACGACGGCATCGAGTAGAAGAAGAGCGACGCGACGCTGAGCGAGCCGTCGAGCCAGGAGTGTTGATGGACCGCCTGGACGACGCCGATCACGACGCCGATCAGGAAGACGAGGACGAGCGCGACGCCGGCCAGGAGCAACGTGTTCGGCAGCGCCTCGAGCAGGACCTCGCCGACCGGTCGGCCCTGGCCGAAGGAGTAGCCGAAATCGCCGGTCAGGAAGGCGAGGAGCCACTTCACGTAACGGATGTGGAGCGGCTGGTCGAGACCGAAGTTGCGGCGGAGCTGCTCGAGGACGTCCGGCGGGACGCCGGGGCTCGTGTAGTACGCCGTCGGGTCGCCAGGCGCGAGGTTCAGGATCACGAAGATCAGCGTCGCGACGCCGAGCAGGAGCGGGACCGCGCCCAGGACGCGGCGGACGAGGTAGGCGGTCATCGGACGGCCCCTCCGAGGGCCGGTCGGCGCCCGCACGCCTCCGGTGCCTCCGCGTTCACGCCGATCCGCTTCCCGACATTCCCTCCGGCACCCGGCCGGCGCCCGCCGTCCTCCGCCCGTCGCGCCGCCGCCATCACCGGCGTCCGCCGCCCGGGAGCCACCAGTCGGCGATGCTGAGCAGCTCGCCGCGCGGGTCCATGACCACGCCCTGCACGACGCGGCGGCTCGCCGCGAGCTCGTCGAGCCAGAACATGAAGGTGAACGGCTGCTCCTCGTTCAGCAGCTCGGTGAACTCGCGCCAGACCTGCTGCGCTGCGTCGGGGTCCGACGCGACGGCGCCGCGCTCGATCAGCGCATCCGCGCCCGGGTTCGCGAACGCGCTCCGGTTCGACGAGCCGGGGACCGCGGCCCACTTCGAGTGGAAGAGCGCCATCGGCGCCGATGCGACCTGGAAGTTGTCGAGGACCCAACTCGTGAAGACCGCGTCGAAGTCCCGCGCCCGGTGCTGGGCGAGCATCGTCTGGAACTCGACGACCCGGATCTGGACGTCCGCGCCGACCTGCCGGAGCTGCGCCTGGACGACCTCGACGACGGCGCGGCTCAACGGCGCGTCGCTCGTCATCAGCGTGAAACGGAGCGGGCGGCCGGCCGCATCCTCGCGGATCCCGTCGCCGTTCCGGTCGACCCACCCCGCCCCGTCCAGGAGCTCGGCCGCACGGGCCGGGTCGTACGGGAGGGGCTCGACGCCGGGGTCGAGCGGGCTCCACGGCGGGATCGGGCTCGAGGCCGGGGCGCCGTACCCGAAGAGGAGCGCGTCGATGATCTCCTGGCGGTTGATCGCCAGCGTCATGGCACGCCGGACCGCCGCGTCCGTGAAGGGCGCGCGGCCGGTGTTCCACCCGATGTAGTAGAATGTCCGCCCAGGGTAGGCGAAGAGCTCGAGGTCGCGATTCTCCTCGATCCGGCTCGCCTGGTCCGGCGTGACCGGGATGTCGACGTGCACGCCGCCGGTCAGCAGCTCGGCGAGCATCGTCGGCGCCTCGGGGATCACACGGAAGACGATCCGGTCCAGATACGGCGGCCCGCCGAGCGCCTCGGGGAACGTCGAGTCCCGCTCGATGACGAGCCGCTCGTTCGCGCGCCGCTCGACGAAACGGTACGGGCCGCTCCCGATTGGGGAGCGGTTGAAGGCCGCCGTCCTGAGCTCGCCCGGCGGCACGTCCTCGAGCAGGTGCTTCGGCATCGGCGCCCACCAGAAGTCCTCGAGCGCCTGCGCGTGCGGCCGGACGAAGTCGAACCGGATCGTGTACGGGTCCAGGATCGTCGCGCTCTCGACCTCGCTCAGGTACGCCGACGCGAGGAGCGACGCGGACGCGGGGTCCTTCGCCACGTCGAAGGTGAACTTCACGTCCTCCGCGGTGAGCGGCTGGCCATCGTGCCAGCGCACGTCGCGGCGGAGGCGGAAGACGACCGCGGTGTCGCCTTCGAGATCCCAGGACTCGGCCAGGTACGGGCGGACGTTGAGGTCCTCGTCGTACTGGACCAGCGGCGTGAAGAGCGCGTACTTGATCAGCTCATCCGTGATGAGGTCGGTGTTCACGATCGAGTTGAACGGGCCGAAGTCCGTCCTCACCCCGACGACCACGGTCCCGCCCTCGACCGGCGGGCCGGCCGCCGCGCCGGCCGCGCCCTCGTCCCGCCTGCACCCCGCGGCCGCCAACGCGACGGCCACGAGGAGGAGCAACCCCGTCCGCCCTACGTGCCCCATGCGCATCCGCCACCTCCGACCGATGGAACGCCTCACCTCCGCAGGATCCACTCCCTGGACCGGAACCGCTCCGCCTCTGCCGCGATCCGACTCGCCTCGTCCGCCAGGAGCGCGCCCGGTACGAGACGCACGCCGAGTACCTCCTCGAACCCCGCCGCCAGCGCGGCGACCACGGCGTCCCACGCCGGCGGCGCGCCGAGGAGGGCGTCGAGGCTGGTCACGCCCGAGGCCGCTGCGGGATATGACGACGATGCCGCACCGTCGCCTGCCGCAGCCCCCACCGTCCGCACCGGGAGCGCCGCCGTGCCGCCGTCGGCCGCGCCTCCGCCCAGCAGCGCCGCGGCCAGACCCTGGTCGTCCTCGAGCAGGACCGATCCGTGTTGCAGGAGGACGGCCCCCTCCCGCCGCTGCGCGCTCCCGACCAGCTTCCGCCCGCCGGCGACGACCTCGCCCGGCGCGGCGACGGCGAAGCAGGGAACGCTCCACTCGGGCGCGCGGGCCGCGGACCCCGCGGGTGGTCCGACGCCCGTCGCCCGCGCCCCCCGCGCGCCGGCGCGCTGATGCCGCTCCGGCCCCTGCTCCGGTACCGGCCCTGCCACCTGCCTCGGTGCCCGCTCCGGCCCCTTCCCCGACCTCCGCACCGCCCCCTGCTCCGGCGCGACTTCCGCCGGCGCCCCGAGCCGGCGCAGCCCCGCGATGAGCGCGAGGTTGATCGTACGGTACGCGGTCCGCGGCGAGCCGATCGCGGCGATCGGGGCCGCGACGCTGTACGTCACCTCCCGGTCGTGATAGACCGCCTGCCCGCCCGTCGGCCGCCGGACCAGGTCGATCCCGCGCGCGGCCGCGGCGGCGGCGACGTCGGCACCGGGAAACGGCTGGTTCCGGCCGAGCGAGAGGCAGGGCGGGGCCCAACGGTAAAAGCGGAGGGACGGCCGCCCCCCCGCTCGTACCGTCTCCATCAGGAGCCGATCCACGGCCATGTTTTCGGCGCCGGAGCGCGGGCGCTCATCGATGATCAGGCGCCACTCCACGGGGTCCCCCTTGCCGGAACGCCCGACCCGCTCCCCTCGCCGCTAGTCCGCCGCGTACGACTCGACCGGCGGGCACGCGCAGACCAGGTTCCGGTCGCCGGCGACCGCGTCGATCTGCGCGACGACCGGCCAGAACTTGTGCACACGCGTCCAGGGCGCCGGGAACGCCGCTTCCTGCCGCGAGTACGGGCGGTCCCAGACGTCGGCCGTGACCGCCTCCATCGTGTGGGGCGCGCGCTTGACCGGATTGTTCGCCCGGTCGAACCGCCCGTCCTCGATCCCGCGGATCTCCTCCCGGATCCCGATCAGCGCGTCGCAGAACCGGTCGAGCTCCTCCTTCGACTCGCTCTCCGTCGGCTCGATCATGAGCGTGCCGGCGACCGGGAACGAGACCGTCGGCGCGTGGAACCCGTAGTCCATGAGGCGCCTCGCGATGTCGCCGGCCTCGATGCCGGTCGTCGAACGGAGCGGGCGGGGATCGATGATGCACTCGTGCGCGACCGTCCCGTTCCGACCGCGGAAGAGGACGGGGTAGTGACCCTCGAGGCGGTGCGCGATGTAGTTCGCGTTCAGGATCGCGATCTCGCTCGCGCGACGGAGCCCGTCCGGCCCCATCATCCGGATGTACATCCACGGGATCGGCAGGATCCCGGGGCTGCCCCACGGAGCGGCCGAGACCGCGCCGATCGCCTGCTCGCCGCCCGCCTCGACGACCGGGTGGCCCGGCAGGAACGGCGAGAGGTGCTTCGCCACGCCGATCGGGCCCATCCCCGGCCCGCCGCCGCCGTGCGGGATCGTGAACGTCTTGTGCAGGTTCAGGTGGCAGACGTCCGCGCCGAAGTCGCCCGGCCGGCTGAGCCCGACCATCGCGTTCATGTTCGCGCCGTCGAGGTAGACCTGCCCGCCGTGTTCGTGCACGATCTCGCAGATCTCGCGGATCGGCTCCTCGAAGATTCCGTGCGTCGACGGGTACGTGATCATGAGCGCGGCCAGACGGTCCCGGTGCTCCGCGGCCTTCGCGCGCAGATCATCGACGTCGACGTTCCCGTTCTCGTCCGACTTGACGACGACGACGCGGAGCCCGGCCATCGCCGCGCTCGCCGGGTTCGTCCCATGCGCCGACTGCGGGATCAGGCACACATCGCGATGCCCCTCGCCACGGCTCTCGTGGTACGCGCGGATCACGAGCAGCCCCGTGAACTCGCCCTGAGAACCCGCGTTCGGCTGGAGCGAGACCCGGTCGAAGCCCGTGATCTCGGCGAGCCAGCCCTCGAGCTGCTCGAAGAGCAGCTGGTAGCCGGCCGCCTGCTCGACCGGCGCGAAGGGGTGCAGCTTCGCGAACTCGGGCCAGGTGATCGGCAGCATCTCGGCCGCGGCGTTCAGCTTCATCGTGCACGAGCCGAGCGGGATCATCGAGGTCGTGAGCGAGAGGTCCTTCGCCTCGAGACGCTTCAGGTACCGCAGCATCTCGGTCTCGGACCGGTACTTGTGGAAGACGGGGTGCGTCAGGTACTCGCTCCGACGCACGAACTCGCCGTCGTACGCCGCGTCGACCTCGGCCGCGAGCGAGTCCGGCGAGAACTCGACCGGCCGGCCATCCGCAAAGATCTCGAAGAGCTCCGCAACGTCCTCGACACGGACCGTCTCGTCCAGCGCGATGACGATGTCCGACTCGCCGTACGCCCGCAGGTTGATCCCCCGCTCCCGCGCCGCGAGGATCAGATTGTCCCGTGTGACCGCTCCGCCCAGCGCGACCCGGATCGTGTCGAAGAAGCGGTCGTGGACGACGCGGCGATCGAGCCGCCGCAGCCCTTCGGCCAGCACGCCTGCGAGACGATGCACCCGCTCGGCGATCCGGCGCAGCCCGTCAGGGCCGTGATAGACCGCGTACATCCCCGCGACAACGGCCAGGAGGACCTGCGCCGTGCAGATGTTGCTCGTCGCCTTCTCGCGACGGATGTGCTGCTCGCGCGTCTGGAGCGCCATCCGCAGCGCGAGCCGGCCCTCCGCATCGTGCGAGACGCCGATGATCCGGCCCGGGATCTGCCGCTTGTACTCCTCCTTCGTCGCGAAGTACGCGGCGTGCGGACCGCCGTACGCGAGCGGAACGCCGAAACGCTGCGTCGTGCCGACCGCGATGTCCGCGCCCCACTCGCCCGGGGGCGTGAGCAGCGTCAGGCTGAGCAGGTCCGCCGCGACCGTGACCAGACCGCCCGCTTCGTGCACCCGCTCCACGAAGTCGCGGTAGTCGTAGACCTCGCCGTCCGTTGCCGGGAACTGGAGCAGGGCGCCGAAGACCGAGGCATCCGGCTCGAAGGTCCGGTGGTCGCCGACGACGACCTCGAAGCCCTTCGCCGTGGCACGCGTCCGCACGACCGCGATCGTCTGCGGATGGCAGAGCTCCGAGACGAAGAAGACGTTCCGGCCCTCGCCGCCCTTGATCGAATGGCTGAACGCCATCGCCTCCGCGGCCGCCGTCGCCTCGTCCAGGAGCGATGCGTTCGCGATCGGCAGACCCGTCAGATCGATGACGACCGTCTGGAAGTTCAGCAGCGCCTCGAGCCGGCCCTGCGAAATCTCGGCCTGGTACGGCGTGTACGCCGTGTACCAGCCCGGATTCTCCAGGATGTTGCGCTGGATGACCGGCGGCGTGATCGTGTCGTGGTACCCCATCCCGAGGTACGACCGGAAGATCCGGTTCTGCGCCGCGATCGCGCGCAGCTCCTCGAGCGCTTCGTGCTCGCTGCGCGCCGCGTCCAGCCGCAGCGGCCGGTCGAGCCGGATCGACTCCGGGAGCGCCGCATCGATCAACGCGTCCAGGGACTCGTAGCCCAGGACATCCAGCATCTCGCGGACCTCCTCATCGCCGGGGCCGATGTGCCGCCGCGCGAAGAGATCCGTATAGCCCAGGAGACCGCTCGTATTCGTCATTCGTGCCCTTGTCCAGAAAAGGAAAACGGGCGGCCTGCTTCGCCCGCCCACGTCCCACGACCCACCGACCCGACCCTCATACCCCCGACGTCGCCTGGTTCTCCGCCTCGTCCGCCGGAGCGGCGGTCGTCGGGATCCACCGGCGCCTACCGGCATCTGCGGGCATCGGCCGACGCCCGCGTGTGCCCATCGCGAGTCGCAACCATCCGACCCGATCAGCAGCCGCAACCTACCGGCCGGATCCGCCGGCGCTGACCCGTCACCAGTGGCGCCCGCCGGCACCCGGCGACATCCGCCGGCCCCGTATCCGGGCCCGCCGACCCGCGCCGGGGCCCGCGGCCGATGTCGCGCCCTAGAAGTCGAAGCTCCCGCCCGGCTCGAGGATGACGACCTCCGCGCGGCCGCCGACCTTGCGGGCGAAGTCCTGCGCGTCCTGGAGGATCAGGTCGAAGGTGTTGTAATGCATCGGGATCACGATGCGCGGCTCGATGAACTCGATCGCCCGGACCGCGTCGTCGGGACCCATCGTGTAGTTGTCGCCGATCGGGAGGAGCGCGATGTCGACCTGCCCCTTCAGGAGCTGCATGTCGAGCGTGAGCGCGGTGTCACCGGCGTGGTAGAGCCGCTTCCCGTTCAGGTCCAGGAGGAAGCCGCCGGGCACGGTCGTAAAGATCCCCTCCTCATCGCCCGCGACCATGCCGCCGTGGATCGCCGGCGTCATCTTCGCGTACCCGAACGAGAAACGGAATCCGCCGCCGATGCTCATCGAGTGCACGTTCTCGACGCCCTGCGTCTCGGCGAACGAGGTGATCTCGAACGTCGAGACCAGGAGCGCGCCGGTCCGCTTCGCGAGCCGGATCGCATCCCCGAAGTGATCCGCGTGCCCGTGGCTGACCAGAATGAAGTCCAACTCCTCGATCTGCTCCGACGAGATGTCGGCGACCGGATTGCCATCGAGCCAGGGATCGAAGATCAGCCGGGACCCCTCGTCCGTGACCAGGGTGAAGCAGGAGTGGCCGTGCCAGGTCAATCGCGCCATCGTCGCTCCTCCTCAGATTCCACGGCTTCGGTCGACGTCAGGCCCCCTCGCCGATATGATCCGCGTATTCCTCGGGGCCGAGAAGCTCGTCCAGCTCGCCCGGATCCGAGACCCGGATCTTGATCATCCACCCCTCACCGTACGGGTCGCGATTGACGAGCGAGGGGTCCGCGTCCAGCGCGGCATTGACTTCGATCACCTTTCCGGAAACCGGCGCGTACAGGTCGCTGACCGCCTTGACGGCCTCGACCGTGCCGAAGACATCGGACTTGTGGAAGGTGTCGCCCTCCTTGGGCAGCTCCACGTAGACGATGTCGCCGAGTTCGCCCTGGGCGTAATCGGTGATACCGACGTAGTAGACCGACGCCTCTTCGGACGGCTTCAGATACTCGTGCTCCTCACTGTACAGTAGCTCCGCCGGGATCTCCGACATGATTCTCCTCCCACTACGCTCTGAACGAACCGGCCAGCGCGGTGACAATAGACGGGGCACCGGCGAGCGTCAAGCCCGTCGGCTACAGCGTACGGACCGCATCCAGACGCCGGATGATCCCGGCCACACGATACAGCTCGGCCTCGATCACGCCCAGGCTGTCGCGCACACTCGGATCCAGGATCGATGGGTCGTCCAGGAGGAGTTGCACGTGCCCCAGCGCCGCGGTCAGCGGGTTGTTCGCATCGTGTCGCACGCTCCGTACGATCCGCAACATCTCCGCCCAACGCTCCGCTGCCGTCATGCCGGGGCCTCCTTTCGGAAATCGCCGGATCTGGACCCACTCAGTCTATCCGGAGACGACGGGTTCGGGCAAGGACCGGACCCGTCACGGTCCGTACTTTGCACCACCGCGGGGATGGCGCCTGGAACAACCGTGGCCGTCGAGCGTAGATGTTTCGACCCTGCTCCACGGCAGGGTCGCTGGGCCGCCGCCCGGGTGGGACCGGGCGGCGGACCGCGGGTCACGAGCCCGCTGGTGTCCGGCCCGATCGTCCACTCAACAAAGGAGGTGATCCTTGTCCAGTCCGAGTAGCCTGCGCAACCCGACACGGGCAAGCGATCGCCGTTTCGGCGCCTAGCCGAACCGACGCGCACTGTCCGCAACTGGCGGGTGCCCACGGCATCGCGTCGGGTTGCGACAGCCCCCTACGGCACCGCCGGGTTCGATCCCGGCGGTGTTCTTTTTGGGTCTCCACGACGCTGCGGCCCCGAACACGGCGGTGTCGAAGGCACGGCAGCGCCGAACGTACTCCGGATTGCACCCATTTCGCCCGCGAGCGTTTCGCGACCTCGATCGATCCGGCGCCCGATCGCTCTGATCCCCACGTCGTTCTGAGGCCCCGGTCGTTCCGGCGCCCGGATCGTTCCGCTCACCCGATCGTTCCGCTCACCCGATCGTTCCGCTCACCCGATCGTTCCGGCACCGGATCGTCCTGACACCAGATCGTTCTAGCACCCGATCACTCGCAACCGCAAGCCGCCTCGACCACGGCACCGGGCCTCGCGTTGGATCCCGCGGCCCGGTCGGTGCGTACTGGATCGACGGGCCGGGAAGCGATATGATTTCGCCTGAAGAGGGCAGTTCGTAGGGTGCACCGTACAGGAGAAGATCGATGTCCGTGATGTCACCGGAGGCGGCGATGCGGCCGCTCACCGTGCTCAGCGAGGATGAGCAGATGTTCCGGGACGCCGTCCGCCAGTTCGCGGAAGAGGTGGTCTCGCCCCGAGTCGCCGCCATGGACGCGGCGGCCGAGCTCGATGCCGATCTGATCCCACAGCTCTTCGAGCTCGGGCTCATGGGCGTCGAGATCCCCGAGGAGATGGGCGGCGCCGGCGCGTCGTTCTTCACCGCGGTACTCATCGTCGAGGAGCTGTCGCGCGTGGACCCTAGCGTCGGTGTCTTCGTCGACGTCCAGAATACGCTCGTCAACAACTGCCTCCTGCGCTGGGGCGACGAGGACCAGAAAGCACGCTATCTCCCGCGCCTGGCCAGCGAACTCGTCGGCGCCTACGCCCTCTCCGAGGCCGGATCCGGCTCCGACGCCTTCGCCCTCGCGACCCGCGCCTACGACGAAGGCGGCCACTGGCGGCTCGAGGGCCGGAAACTCTGGATCACCAACGGCGGCGAGGCCGGGCTCTTCATCATCTTCGCGAACGTCGCACCGGAAAAGGGCTACCGCGGAATCACGGCCTTCCTCGTCGAGCGGGATTTCGCCGGGTTCAGCGTCGGGAAGAAGGAGGACAAACTCGGGATCCGCGCCTCCTCGACGACCGAGCTGATCATGGACGACTGCATCGTCCCCAAGGAGAACGTCCTCGGCGAGGTCGGAGAGGGATACAAGATCGCGATCGAAACGCTGAACGAGGGCCGGATCGCCATCGGCGCGCAAATGGTCGGCCTCGCGCAGGGCGCCCTTGACCACACGCTCCGCTACGTCCAGGAGCGCGAACAGTTCGGCAAGCCGATCGCCGAGTTCCAGGGCGTCCAGTTCCAGCTCGCCCAGATGAGGACGGAACTCGAGGCCGCACGGCTCCTCGTCTACAACGCGGCCCGGCTCAAGGACGCCGGCGAGCCGTTCCTCCAGGAGGCGGCCATGGCCAAGCTCTATGCGTCCCAGGTCGCTCAGCGGATCGCGTCCCAGTGCATCGACCTCTACGGCGGCTACGGGTTCACCAGAGAGTACCCCGTCGAAAAGCTGTACCGTGACTCCAAGATCGGGACGATCTACGAGGGTACGACCAATATGCAGCTCCAGACCATCGCGAAGTACATGCTGCGGTAGCAGGCGGGCGGCAGGTGGGGCGGAACGCCTGCCGCTCGGGAGTGGAGATCGCCCGGTATCCCCCCGCCCTCGGGATCGAGGGCGGGGGATTGTTGGATGGTGGGGGGCGGGAGTGTTGGCGACCCATTCGGGTATCGGCTCGGCCGGATTAGGGGGCCGAGTGGCGCGGCGTTGGTATGGCAATGGCGCTGGCCCACGGAGGTATCGGGTAGGCCGTCGGAGGTGGTGCAGAGAGGCGATGAGGCCGGTTCTGCCATGCCGGAGTGGGCCTGTCAGAGTTTCTGCGTCAACGACCTCCTCGCCACACCGGCATCCGTCCATGGAAGACCAGGGACAGGGGGTTGAGCGCCGTGGGCCAGTCGTGAACGGGCCGCCTCCAGGCTCG
>Ga0079224_100001657_pt1 | contig 26081 bp, 31 predicted proteins | sample Stecom2015_FD_80414 | JGI IMG/M metagenome (GOLD analysis project Ga0079224, IMG submission 80414) | Agricultural soil microbial communities from Utah to study Nitrogen management - Steer compost 2015 | ecosystem: Environmental > Terrestrial > Soil > Agricultural land | place: USA: Utah... | reverse complement strand
TATCCTCAATAGAACAGCCGGCATCTCCTAAGCCTAAGACAGGCTCTTCTGGAATAATAACGGGCTTTTTGGCCTTCTCTTCACAGTCCTCATCCTCAGATTCTTCTAGGAATTGGCGGGCCTTCTCACCTACTTCTTTTGGTAATTCTTTCTTTGCTTCTTGAGCAAACACTGCCCCTGATAACATCAGGAGGACAAAGAATAATTTCATTAGTGCTCCTTAGAAAAATTAAATAACTTCACCTTCATTAGTCTCTTATACCATGTACGAGGCAGGAGACTTAGAAATTTTACAACAAGAGAGAATACAAATGGGAAACTATAATGCATTTTCTTTTTATCAATTGCCCGAGCAATTTTCTTCGCAGCTTCTGCAGCAGAAAGCTTAAAAGGCATAGGATGCGGATTCACTCTAGTAAGTGGTGTGTCCACAAAACCGGGATGAATACTAGTAACGCTAATTCCATAGTCAGCTAAATCTAAGCTCAAAGACTCACAATACTTGGTTACCGCTGACTTTGTCGCACTGTAGGCCGACACACCAGGAAGCCCGTTAAAGCCTGCTACCGAAGAAATGGCGACTAAATGCCCTCTCTTTTTAGGAAGCATCTCTTTCATCGCTGCTTCAAAGGCGTACATGACTCCTAGAAGATTTACTTCAACCATATAGTAGCTTCTTTCAAAGTCTGGGATTTTAGTTTTGTGAGGAAAAGAGATTCCAGCACTGGCGATTAAAAGATCAAGTCCTATTGAATGTGAAAACTCAGCGATAGCCTTTTGCAATTCCTCTCTTTTAGTCACATCCACCTGATAATAATAAAGGTCGTCCCCACCGTAAGGAAATCCCTCTTTAAACTTTAAAGGGTCTCTGCCACAGACACCGACCTTCCAACCTGCCTTTAAGTAGATTTTTGCAAGTTCTAGTCCCATTCCTGTGGTGCCGCCGGTGATAAAAACCGATTTCATCGTAATTTCCTTTGTTTTTTCATCATTAAGCATAGGACAGAATGCGAAAAAGCAAAATTTTAATTAATTAATTCTTGACGTTAAAGGCTAGTATCCTTATATTTGATGAACATTTCGGGGGAGTAGTTAAGTTGGTTATAACGTCTGCCTGTCACGCAGAAGGCCGCGGGTTCGAGTCCCGTCTCTCCCGCCATTTTATTTCAGAAATTATTTAAAGCCACTCACTGAGTGGCTTTTTTTATATCTAAATTTGACTCCGTACCATAGTACAGAGTGTATAGTTCTCTTCATGAAAAAATTAACCATCAGTAAAATTGCCGAAATGTCAGGCGTAGGAATTGAGACAGTTCGCTTTTATCAGCGGAAAGAACTCCTAAGAGAACCAAAGACAGAAAGCGCCTTTCGTATCTACTCACCAGAAGATGCTCAAAGAATCATCTTTATTAAACGAGCTCAAGATCTAGGCTTCACCCTTAATGAAGTGAAAGAACTTCTAGAACTTAATTCTAAAACTCGCCTCACTTGTTCCAGTGTAAAAGCGAAAACATTAAAAAAGCTTCAAGAGATTGAAGAGAAGATTTCTGATCTCAATCGTATGAAAACCAGTCTCGCTCAATTGGCCTGTGCCTGTGATGAAAATCAAGATCAAGTTAAGCAATACAAAGTTCAAGAGTGCTTTGAAATAGGATTAGGTAATTCATGAAGAATATAATGTTCTTATGCACAGGAAATTCTTGTCGATCGCAAATGGCCGAAGGCTTTTGCCGTAAGTATTGGGGAAATGAGTTTAATGTTTATTCAGCAGGCACCAAAAAACACGGTATGAACGAGCGTGCGGTGAGAGTGATGAAAGAAGTAGGAGTTGATCTTTCAACGCACTCATCTAAAACGGTCGAAGAGCTTCCCCCAATTCATTTTGATTATGTAATCACTGTTTGTGATGCTGCTCATGAGACGTGTCCTTATTTCCCTGGAACTAAGATTATTCACTTGGGCTTTCATGATCCACCGACTCTCACAAAGGCCATGATTGATGAGGAAGAAATTCTCTCCATCTATCGTAGAGTTCGAGATGAAATTGAAAGTTCAATTAAAGACATAAAAGACCATCTATGAAAAACCTCTCTTTTCTTGATCGCTATCTTACGCTTTGGATTTTCTTAGCTATGGGTTTAGGAATTTTTCTCGGAAACTTTATTCCGGCTTTCTCACAAACCCTCAATGCCATGAGTATCGGTACGACTTCCATACCGATTGCTCTCGGACTCATTCTCATGATGTATCCCCCTCTCGCTAAAGTTAAATATGAAGAAATAGGACTTGTCTTTAAAGACAAAAAAATTCTCTTCCTTTCTCTTATTCAAAATTGGCTCATTGGCCCTGTCCTTATGTTTGCTCTTGCTGTGCTCTTTTTAAGAGACAGGCCTGATTATATGATGGGATTAATTCTCATAGGTCTTGCCCGCTGTATCGCAATGGTTCTCGTTTGGAACCAACTCGCACGGGGTAGTGCTGAATATTGCGCAGGACTTGTTGCCTTCAATTCTATCTTTCAAATTATTTTTTTTCCTGTCTATGCTTATATCTTTATGACTTTTTTACCAAACGTTTTTGGTCTTAAGAGTTTTGAAGTGGCCTTCACAATAGGAGAGATTGCTCAATCGGTCGCCATCTATTTAGGGATCCCCTTTGTTGCAGGATTTATAACGAGAAAGATTCTTATTAAATCCAGAGGGATTAATTGGTATGAAAGTACATTTATTCCTAAGATCAGTCCTATCACCCTTATTTTTTTACTATTTACTATAGTCGTGATGTTCTCACTTAAGGGAGAGCAAATTGTCGAACTGCCAAGTGATGTCATCCGTATTGCCATTCCACTCACATTATATTTCTTTATCATGTTCTTCGTTTCTTTTATCTTGAGTAAAAAAGCAGGAGCCGATTACACGAAGACAGTCACCCTTTCTTTCACCGCTGCTTCTAATAATTTTGAACTCGCCATTGCCGTCGCGATTGCAACATTTGGCATCGATCATGGTGTATCGTTTACAACTGTCATTGGTCCCCTCGTAGAAGTTCCTGTTCTAATATTTTTAGTAAAAGTATCTTTCTGGTTAAAAGATCGATACTTCAAAGGATTAACTTATGTTTCTTGATAATATTTCATTTGATCTTAAAGCCGATGCTCGAAAGCTTTTTTCATCTACTCATGCTCCACGAATCCTCATTCTGTATGGTTCTTTGAGAGAGAAATCTTTTAGTCGTTTACTTGCGGAAGAGGCGGGCAGAATTTTAAGTCATATGGGAGCTGATGTTCGTTTTTTTAATCCTGAAGGTCTACCGATGTTTGATAATAATAAATCGGCCGATCATCCCAAAGTCCAAGAGCTAAGAGACTTGAGTATTTGGTCTGAAGGACAAGTTTGGTCTAGCCCTGAGCTTCACGGAAATATTTCGGGAGTGATGAAAAATCAAATTGATTGGATTCCACTTGCACTCAATGCAGTGAGACCTACTCAAGGTAAAACTCTGGCCGTAATGCAAGTTTCTGGTGGTAGTCAGTCCTTCAACGCCGTTAATACCATGAGAATTCTTGGTCGTTGGATGAGAATGATTACCATCCCTAATCAATCTTCAGTGGCCCAGGCTTTCAATGAATTCCATGACGATGGAACAATGAAGCCATCATCTTATCGAGAGCGCGTCGTTGATGTGATGGAAGAACTTATGCGCTTTACTTATCTTACGAGGGATGTCGCTGATTTCTTAGTAGATCGTTATAGTGAACGAAACGAAAAAATCAAAGTAACTTATAAAGCACTTCAGGATAATAAATGACTTTCACGCTTTAAACGATTTCTTAAGCGCCTCAAAAATCATTTTCCCTTCAATCGTTCTAATCATCTCTGGATAGCAAGTAAGTGCTAGATGATCTTTAAATGTGGGAGTGTTACTCACCTTCCTCAAATTTAATTTCTGTGCTTTCACCACTTGACTTGGAAGGATACCAAAACCTGCTCCAGACTCAACTAAGTGAGCAAGGAGTTCTAAATTTTGCACTTCCACTTTTTCATGAGGGCAAGACTTCCAACGAGAAATGATGGAGTGAGACTGAAGCATTTGTGGATGATAGATTAGCTTATCTTGATAACGATGCTTTGATTCCCAGACACAGACATCATCAGCACCAATCGGCTTAATGATAAGTCCTTGAACTTGAAGAGGGTTCATAACAATTCCAAAATCAACAGTTCCTTCTGCTACCATCTTATTTATTTCGTTCGAAGAAGAATTAATAACTTCAAACCCAATAGAAGGTTCTTCTTTATGCATGATTTTCAAAAAGTCTCCCAAGACAAATATTCCTACAGAGGGATGACAGCCAATACGAAACTTTAAAGCTGTTTTCTTTCCTTTAATGCGCTCTAAAACTACTAAGGCCTCTATGGCATCAGGGAGAAGCTTCTTACCTTGAGGAGTAAGCTTAATCCCGGAACGGCTTCTGATAAAAAGTGGATAGCCTAGTTCTTGCTCAATCTTTTGAATACCCAGTGATAAAGAAGGCTGCGAGATATCAAGCTTCTCCGAAGCCTCTGAAAGAGTCTTTGACTCAGCTGTCGTAATGAAGTTTTCTAAGTCTTTGAAAGTTATTCTCATATTGGCTTTTACCTATGTTAGAAATAGTCTTCATAGTATTTATAAATCAGCCATCTATTTGTATCAATAACTATCGAAGTACGGAGGATACAAATATGAATCAAATCTCACAAGTTGTTAAAATTCTTAAAGAACAATCTAATCAAGGTAATGATTTATCACTCCTTAATGCCCCTCTACTCCAAAAAATAACGACAAAAATGAGAAACTCTGAAGAGCTAGTTTTCCTACTGCCGGCCTTTCCCGCAAAAAGTCCAAGTCCCTTAAAGACATTGGGTGAGCTTCCAGATCTTGGCGAAGTATTGGCGCTGGAAGGATTACAAAATATTTGTGCGCAAATATCAAGTATCTATAAACCTGGAGCCAAAATAATTATTTGTTCTGATGGAAGAGTCTTTAGTGATGTTGTTAATGTAAGCGATGAAACGATAAATAATTATCAAATAGGTATTGAGAACATCATCAAAGAATTTAACTTCAATCATATTGAGCTTTTTTCCTTAGATGACCTTTATCCTGATTTAAAAAAAGACAAGTTAAGAGAGGTTCTTCTTGAACGTTTCGGAAAAGATATTGATGAAGTCAAATCTCTTGTTTGCGCCAATGAGGAGTACAATAGACTCTTCAATGGTCTTCACAGATTCCTTATTGAAGATGAGCTCGGATTAAATCCTTTACTCACTAAAAACCAAGCGAAGAAAATGACAAAATCTCGCACCTATGAATTGATACGTCGGTCTGATGCTTGGTCTGAACTGATTAACTTTCACTTCCAGGACCATTTGAGACTTTCTATTCACTCCTACCCTGCTCATCATGAGAAATTTGGTATCAAACTCGTAGCAAGTTCCAGTAAGTGGGCAACCCCCTGGCACAATGTAACTGTTAAGATAAAAGATAAGTTTGAATTAATGCACCTTCAAGAGGCACTCAAGTTAAATGCAACTCTAAAAATGCTTAAGGACAAATATGCTTATTTTGAAATCACAGAAGCTTAATGACAAAGAGTTACTCGAGTATGCTCAAAGCTTAAGCCTCGTAGAAGGAGATATTAAAGATAAGCTTCTTCACTGGGACTTTGGACCGTTAATGGAGATGAAGTACGATCCTAAAGCTCAGAACTATCTATTTTCTAAAGAGAAAGTTCCCTTCCATTGGGATGGCGCTTTTTTTAGAGAGCCATTAAAGCTTCTTTTCTACTGTACTGAAAGCAGTACTTCTGGTGGAGAGACTCTCTTCACAAATACAGAAAAGATATGGGAGTCATTACCACAAGAAATAAGAGAAGAATGTCTCAAAGTTACATTATCATACCGAACGGAAAAGAAGGCCCATTACGGTGGCGTTATTCATGTTCCGTTGGTGCAAAAACATCCCTCTAGCGGAAAAATGATTTTAAGATTGGCGGAAAGAGTTCATACCCAAATGAATCCCGTCGAACTAGAGATCTCTGGGAGTAAGAGACCCGAAGAACTTTATCAATATCTTAAAAATATGCTTTATCACCCTGACTTTGTTTATGAGCATAAGTGGGAAGAAGGTGACCTTATCGTTGTCGATAATTTTACTTACCTGCATGGAAGAAAAGCTTTAGGAGCTAATGAAAAAAGGTCATTTAAAAGGATTCAAATTTTATGAAAAAAGTAACCCAAAGCGGATTTCCGTTTCTCGATTTTAAGAAGAAAGCTTCTACTCATGAATTTCCAGATGCTTTTAGTAACTACATACGAAGCTTTGGTGAAATCTACTTCTGGGAGAAGGGAAACTTTCATGTCATTACTCGTGCGCATCATGCAAAAGAAGTCCTAACAAGTGACGCCTTTAGTGCAGACCGTAGTTCATTTTTTATTTCGCGAATGCCCCATCTTGACCTTGGGCTTATTCCAGATTTTTTTAGTGTCGTAAAGAAAATGATGGTTATGAGTGATGATCAACAACATCACTCTATGAGAAGACTCGCTTCTGGAGGATTTGAGGATCATATACTAGAGCAGTTTTCGTCAAAATTGGAAAACACTGTTAAGGGACTTGTTCAAAGTATCGCAGATAAAGACGAGTTTGATTTTGTTGAAACTATTTCTAAAAAACTTCCCTCCATCATTCTTGCAGACCTTTTTTGCATACCAGAAGACGACCGAGCTAACTTTTTAAATTGGTCGATGACGATGACTGGTTTTTTTGGAGGAGCTTCTCAATACCGCAATGAAGATGGTATTGAAGTTAACAATGCGGCATTGGCCTTGAAAGATTATTTTACAAAACTTATACAAGTAAGAAGAGAACGACCAGATAGCGATTTTGTTTCAATGACCTTAAGGTCGCAGAAAGAACTAAAGCTCACTGATGATGAAGTTATCTCGCAATTAATCATGATGCTTGTTGCTGGTATGGCCACTACGACTGATCAGATCAATAACATCACCTACCTTCTGGCTACTCATCCTCTGATACAACAAGAAGTTCGTGACAACTTAGACCTAGTTCCGCAAATGATTGAGGAGTGTAAGCGAATAGATCCTGCAGTAACTTTCATTTTTCGGGTTGCTCGAAAAGATACTACTATTGGTGTACAACCTATTAAGGCCGGAGAGGTCATTTTTATTTCTACCCATGCAATCAACAGAGACCTACCTCAAGAGCAACTTTCTGAAGAAATCAATATACATCGTAGAGGAATGAACTTTGCTTACGGCCATGGCCCTCATTACTGCATAGGCGCAAAACTTGCGAGAATGGAAATGAAGGCCCTTTTTGTAGAACTCCTTAATACGATTCCTACTTTTACTCTTAGCGAGTCCCATGAATCCGTTAGAGATCACTATTCACTTTCATTTTCTGGGTTTAAAAACTTATATATTAAAACGGGACCTATGGGGTAAGATAGCCATATGGAAAATTGGATTGAACTTGATAATCATTTACAGAAAACTTTTGAATTTAAGAGCTTTCTTAAAACCATGAGTTTTGTTAACGCCGTTGCCTGGCTTGCCAATAAGCATAACCATCACCCCCAAATAATTATTGATTTTAATAAATCAACCATTCGACTCACAACTCATGATGTTGGAAGAAAAGTCACAGATAAAGATCGTCAGCTCGCACAGGCCATTGATCAGTTGTTCTCATAGTCCTGGCCTCCTCCTTGCAATTGTTCCATGTCTTAAATTTATTCACTAGCGAGGGGACATGCATGAGTATAGACTTTTTTAAAGATAGAGGAACACCTCTAAATAAACAAAACTTCACCTGGAAAGATTTAGTACAAAAACCTATATCAAAGTTAAATGACGACGCTTTCACGCGTATCAGAGTTATTCTGATGAATGGGATTGAATTAGAGGGCAATCGTTTTTCTCACGCTTGTGCGCGTATGAATAAGGATCTTCAACTGCCTCTTGCAAAAATTCGAAGAGTTGAACAACATCAGGCCACTCTCATTAATTGGCTACTCGGAGCAGATCACTCTCCACTAGAAACAACAATTGGTTATGAGCAGGTGGCCATCGAGGTTACTGCAGCCGTTGCTCAAAAAGAACCTGATGAGTATCTCGCCCAAGTTTACCGTTACGGTCTCTTAGAAGATTTTGATCATATGTACCGCTACTCTGCTCTGCTGGATCGTCTTGAGGGCAAGGATGCCAATGCCATCCTCCAAAGTTATACCGACGTCATTCCAGGTCGCCCCACTATTTTGGAACATAGAGACCCAGAAGATGAACTGAGACACCATTATGACCGCACGAAAGCTGATGCTCTTACTAAGTTTCATGCCCTGACCATCATGTCGGGAGAGCAGCAAACACATAACTATTACATGAATATTGGACCTCTTTTCTCTGATCCGACTGCTCGACAACTTTATGCAGAGATCGCTTCAATTGAAGAGCAGCACGTTACTCAATATGAATCAATTATTGATCCAACTGAAACGTGGATGGAAAAATGGCTTATGCATGAAGCTAACGAAGTCTATAACTACTATAGCTGTATGACTTATGAGAGCAATCCTCGCATAAGAGCTATCTGGGAAAGATTCCTAGAGTATGAACTAGGTCAACTTCAAGCTGTGATGGAAATCTTTAAACAAGTTGAAAGAAGAGACCCTGCTGAAATTCTTCCTCAAAAAATACCTAGTCCTATTGAATATAAGAGTCAGCGTGAATTCATTAGAGGAGTTCTCGAAGAAGAGGTTGATTATCGAGCGGTTTGTAAAGAGTTTGTAAAAGAAACGTCTCAAGAAAGTGAAGCCACTCTTGCTTATAGACAACAGATGAATTCTGAAGGTTCTCCAACAGAACTTGTAACATCAGGTTATGTTTATAAACCAGGAACTGAGCTAAATACAATGAGCCAATTTTTAGAGCAATAGGAGAATAATATGGATAATCAATTACCACAGTCTCTTGGAGATAATCGCACGGGTGGAAAACTTGATATTAAAGAAACGATGAAGACCGCAGAAGGTGCTGTTACTTATACTCAACCCACTGAAGGTAGTTCAATGGCCTTGGGTGAGAATCGCATTCGTTATATGAAAGAAAGTGATCCTGTAGGCACAATGCCAATGCCAAGTTCAATTAAAGGAGCCATTTCTAATCTTCAAGAAAAGATCATGCAAGGTGATTACACTTTCATGGATAAGTTGGGAGAGCGCCTAGCGTTTGAAAGAACTGGTTCAAGACTATATGAAGCTTTACTAAGTAAGCATAAGGGTTCAACAGGAAGTGAGTTCTATCCCGATTACTCTGTTCTTACTCAATTCTATGAAGAGGAAAAACAACATTTCAGGCTATGTGCTGAGGTGATGGAAGAACTAGGCGGAGATTCAACTGCTGTAACTCCATGTGCGGACGTTGCCGGAGTCGCAGGGATGGGATGGATGCAAGTTATTGCTGATCCTCGAACAACTTTTCAACAATCCTTAGAAATCATTCTCCAAGCAGAACTCGCAGATAACGCTTGTTGGGAAAATCTAATAGAACTTGCTGAGAACCTCGGACTTGATAGTGTCGTCGAACGCTTTACAAAAGCGAAGTTAGAAGAAGACGTCCACTTAGAGACTGTTAGGCAATGGGTAAAAGAATTAACCCTCAATGGTGGTAAACTTATCACTCCTGAACTTCAATAATAATAAGTTGGTTGGGGAGTTCTCACCCCAGCCAACTTATTTCATGAGAAATTTAAGCAATCTCATTTTAAATGACGTGTAAGGCGGATACTTAATAAAAGGATCAAACCAAAGTGGCTTAGTCATAAGGCTTTTCTTATGACTAAATAATTCAAAACTCCACTGGCCATGATAGGCCCCTTGCCCACTATTACCGACTCCTCCGAAAGGAAGATATGGGTTTGAAACATGCATGATGACATCGTTAATAACTCCACCTCCAAAAGAAAGTGATTTCACTCTATTCTGCACATTCTCATTCTTAGAAAAAAGATAAAGAGCTAAAGGACGTGACTTACTTTCAATAAGGTGAAGGGCCTCATCTAAGTTTTCAAAGCCAATAACAGGAATGAGTGGACCAAAAATTTCTTCTTGCATTACTTTTTCGTCAGGATCTTTCACATCAATGATTATCGGTCCTAGTCGTCTCTCCCCTTCTACATGATGTTCGTAGTAAGGAGAATCAACTAATCCTTTAATACGATTGAGATGATTATCGTTAATGATGCTCACTTCCGAAGTATAAGAATTCTGAATTTGTTTTTTTAATTCATGAAGAAGAGATTCTTTGATTTTATTGGGAGCTAAAAGATAATCAGGAGCAATGCAAGTTTGTCCATTATTGAGAGATTTTCCCCAGAGGATTCTCTTTACAGCAAGTTCTATGTCCACATCATCCATTACGATACAAGGACTCTTCCCTCCTAACTCCAAAGTGTAAGGAGTTAATTGTTCAGAACATGCTTGGGCAACAATTTTTCCGACTCGCTCTCCCCCCGTATAAAAAACATAATCCCACTTTTCTTTAAGAAGTGAACTTGAAACTTCCGCTCCTCCCTCTATGACGTGGATGTATTCCCGTGGAAAGTGAGTATTGATAATCCTTGCTAGGACCTCCGAAACTTTTGTTGCAAGTTCGCTAGGTTTAATGACCACTGTATTTCCAGCACTCATTGCTCCTACTAATGGGACTAGCGTAAGATTAACCGGATAGTTCCAAGCTCCAATTATAAGAGTGACTCCATAGGGTTCGTAGATAATTTCACTTTTACCTGGGAGATTAAGAAGATTTGTCTTTACCTTCCTTGGCCTCATCCATTTCTTTAATTTTTTTAGATGATAATTAATTTCTCCGTACACAAGAGAGACTTCTGTAATAAAGGACTCTTCTTTGCTTTTATTTAAGTCAGCTTTAAGGGCTTCGTAGAGCTCCTCCTCGTGAAGCTTTATTGCTCGCTTTAAAAGAAGCAGATTATTTTTTCTAAACTCATATTCCAAAGTTTTCTTCGAAAGAAAGAAACTTCTTTGTATTTGATTTATATTCATGATCTTCCCTTAAATGTTTTCATGGAATGATAAATACCGAAGACTTTATCCGCCAAAAAATCAAATACTCTTACGGGTAGCACTCCTCTTAAGAAAGGAACAAAGTTAATGAGAAAAGGCATACGCACGAATATTTTATTCTTATGAACAGATTTAAGAATTTTCTTCACAGCATAATCAGGTTTTAAAATCGGGATAATAGGTGATGTTACTCCGTCAAACATTCCGGTATTGATATAGTATGGAAGAATTGTGCTTACCTTGATATTGGGATAAGTTTGCTCCATTTCTATTCTAAGTGAATCCGACCAACCAACGACTGCCCATTTACTTGCACAATAAACAGACATGCCAGGGTTCGCCACCAAGGCCGCAGCAGAGGCGATATTCACAATATGCCCCTCTCCCTTTATCTTCATCATGTGCAAGCATTCAAGAGTCATATGCATGAGAGAAGAAGTGTTTACCTTCATGGTGATGTCGATGTCTTCATGGGTATGATCTTTAAAATCTTTACCCACAATTATTCCTGCATTATTAAAAAGAATATCGACTGAAATTCCTTGCGAGATAAGATCCGCAAACATTTCTTTGATAGAGTCTGTATCTTGTAAATCAAGTCCATAAGTATAAACTTTAAGCTCAACACTCTGTGTCAGTTGGTCTAGGGCTTCTTTATTTTTATCAACTAGAATAAGAGACGAAGGACGTAACTTGGCCAGTTCAAGGGCCATAAGTCTTCCAATTCCCGAAGCAGCTCCAGTTATCAAAATATTTTTCTGTTGATATTTCTTCATCTCATTTTTCCTTTTTGCCTAAACTTTGAAATTTTTACTCAATAGAGTAGAAAGCACAAACTTTTAGGGACAGAACGATTCTGAGTAAGTATAACCCGTGGTAATTTTACAGGAGTTTGGAATGAAAAAGCTATTTGTCATTAGTTTATTGGTTGTCTCGTCCTTTGCTTACGCTCAAGATGTTAAGCTTAATAATTTTGACTGGAAAGTAACTGACATCAAGTCAAGAGGACTTAACAGTAATAAACTTTTTAAAGAACTTGATAGAAAATTTATTAATCTCAAATCTTCGATTTGTTCAAACCGCGCTCACATGTGGAGTTATGAACTAGAAGGAAAATATAACATTGATACCGGAAAGGTCTTCCTATTTTATACTAAAGAAAGTGGTGTTAATGAGCAAAGTATTAGAGGTTGGTGGTACCACGTAGCACCAGTCGTAAGTGATAAAGGTGTACTCACTGTTCTTGATGGTGGTTTTCCTGGTTTCATTAAAGAGCCAATGTCAATATACGGTTGGATGCAAAAGTTTTCGCGACATGAAAGATGTAAAGAAATCCAACCTCATGAAACAGAGCTAATTAAAGAGATGTTTAATGGTTCTCTTTATCCTGATGTTACTCCATATGGAGTTCACAAATGTTACTATATGGTTACTCCGTCTCCATACTGGACACCAGCAACTATTGCCACAGAAATTCTTGGACACGATGAAAACGGTCGCCCAGCTCGTATCGATAGAACAGAAATCAATACGTGGGAACTTGAATACGCTTGCATGGAAGCGACAACCAACAAGCTTGGCCGAATTTTTGGAGCTGCTGCTGCTAAAGAAAAATGCGAAGAATTTATTAAGCGTTATTAATAAATAAGGGCCCTTTAAAAGGGCCCTTATTTTTTTAAGCTGCTTTTTTCTTCTCTTGGTTTTGAGTATCTCGATAAGCACTTAAATCAACCACGTTGCTACCCGCCCCCTTGCCGGCCATAAGCTTTGCATGATTTAGGGCCTTCATCTCTTTTTTCGTCAGTTTCTTCTTTTGCCCACTTCCATTATTTTTCTTACTCATACGTACCTCCAATGGATACTTCTCTTATCGGCAGCTTTTTAAAATAATTGACGGATTTGATAGGCTAATTATTGATTTCAGCCACTTAGAACTGTTTGAGCAATATCCATTAAGTATACAACTCCCTTTCTTTCTAATAAAAAAATCCCTAAAAAAATAGTGATAGGGAGAACCAGAATGTATCGTTTGCTTTTATTTTTTTGTTTAAGCTTGAGCGCACAAGCGATCACACTCGAAAACCACTCATGGATTCTTAACGATATTTCTGAACAACCTCTTGGCCTAGAGCAAATTCAGCGTTCTTTAAAAACCAATTGGGACAGTGAAGCTAATAGCGAAGACCTTGCTCACCTTTACTCTTATCAGCTCTATAAAAAGTTTGGAGTTTCAAGCGGTAAGGTTTTTCTTTTCTCTGGCAAACCATCTGCACAAGTGGCCACACTAATTAACTATTCAAATCAACTCATGGTCTTTGATCATCAACAAAAAAAATTTCTTAGTCTTTCGGAATGGCCCATACTAGAAACACAAAAAAACTGTTTAGAAATAATGAATCCAAATGACCAAATCATTTTTCTTATGCAAACAAAACGCTTCAAACCATCCAACGGCAACTGTTACTACATGATCATGCCGGGCCATATCTATCTACAAGAAGAATTATATCCTTTTACTACTCCTAAAGATTACTTTGAAAGCGATATCGTGAACGCTTGTTTTAGTGCAACAGATAAACGCTTGTTTAAAAGACATAAAAAGAGATGTGCCTCTTGGGTGAGAAAACTCTAACTGAAGATCATTCTTCATGTTAAAATTCACTCTATGTTTAAAATACTTATTTTGTTATCTCTAATCTCCTGCGCTCATCAAAGTCCAAAAAATAAAGACTTCGTTACAGTAGATACTGCCCTCTTCCAAGCAAGATCATCTTATCTCTTAGGATGTACTGAAGCACGAATCGAGCTCAATGAAAAAGGTGCTTTTGAACATTGCTCTCACAAAGCTCAAAAGCACCTGGAGGATTTAGAAGGTATTATGAATCGAAATCTAAAGTAGATTCATGCGACAATGGATTTTCTTTCCATTCTCATCGACATCAAATTTTGGAGGGTTTCTTTCTACGTAACCAGGAAGAGTTAATCGCATCTTCTCCTGCTCATTTACGAACTGATGACTAACAAGAGCTTCTTCCGAGAAACTTTCATCTTTATCTGAATTAAGTTGATACTTCTTACCATCAACTTCAACCATCACATGTTTCTCGCCAGATTTTGCAAGCACTTCCACATCTCGAGGACAATCAATTGCTTTAGCTACCGGTTTCCAGGTTGCTGCAAAACTTGAAAGTGAAAATAAAGTCATAAGGATACTAATTAGAAGTTTCAAGATGGCCCCCTTTTGTTAGCGCTAGTCTTATCATTACAGGGGGCCGAAATAAGCTAAATTTGGACTTAAGAAAGTGACGCAAGTGCAGATTTTATTCTTTTAACTGCTTCTGCAATTTTATCTTCACTAGTAGCATAAGATAAGCGGATATAATCAGGAGCACCAAAAGCTGCCCCTGGTGTCATCGCTACATGAGCAACATTTAAAAGAAACATGCAGAGATCGCGAGAGTCTTTTATCACTTGTCCTTGATGTGATTTTCCAAAGTAATAGGAAACCTTCGGAAGAAGGTAAAACGCTCCACCTGGTCGATTGAGCTGTATATGAGGAACTTCTTTCATTAAATCAATAAGAAGGTCTCTTCTCCTCTGGAAAGCATTTCTCATTGGAGCAACAACAGCAGGATCTGCTGATAGAGCGGCAATGGCCGCCTGCTGAGTAATTGAACATGCTCCTGAAGTAAACTGTCCTTGAATTTTTGAACAGGCCTTTGCAACCTCTTCTGGTGCAGCTAGATAGCCAAGCCGCCATCCAGTCATAGCAAAGCCCTTGGAGAGACCATTAACAGTGATCGTTCTATTTTTTAATTCAGGAATAGAGCCAATGGAAAATAATTTAAAATCAAATGCTATATTTTCATAAATCTCATCAGAAATAATGAAAACATCTGGATACTTCTTAAAGACTTCTGCTAGTTCACGAAGCTCATTTTCTGTGTACATAGTTCCAGATGGATTACATGGATTAGAAAAAAGAAAAGCTTTAGTCTTCGCCGTAATTGCTTTCTCAAGCTCTTGAGGAGTAATTTTAAAGTCAGATTCTAGATCAGTTTCAACATTAATCATGACACCATCGTTTAACGAGATCATTTCGGCGTAACTCACCCAGTAAGGAGTTGGAACAATCACCTCATCTCCTGGGTTAATGATTGCCATTAAAGCATTCATAATTGACTGCTTGGCGCCGGTAGAGACGACAATTTGAGATGGAGCGTAATCTAAATTATTATCCCGTTTCAATTTCATTGAAATTGTATTCAAGAGACTTTTATAGCCTGGAACAGGAGTATAGAAGGAGTAATTTTCATCAATGGCCTTCTTGGCCGCTTCTTTAATAAAGTCTGGAGTATTAAAATCAGGCTCACCTAAACTCATATTAATAACGTCGACACCTTTTTCTTTTAATTCATTTCCAAGACGGGCCATGGCCAGAGTTTCAGATTCAGCCAAACGTTCAACTTTTTGAGAAAGCTTCATACATATTCCTTAATTAGATCTTTATATTCTTTATCGGAGGTTATACGCCTAGTATAAGTTTTTTCGAATTTCAGAGATTAATTTATCCCTGAGTTGAGGACTCACCTTTTTAGAATCAAAGAGGTGCATCTGAAGCCATGGAGGATTCGTAAACTGAGGATCATCTGCGTAGCGTGGGAAGAAATGCCAGTGAAGATGCTCGACAACGTTACCATAACTCGCCATATTCAACTTCTTAGGATTAAACGTTTTAAGAATGGCATCTGAAGCTTTCATCATTTCAGAAAAAATCTCCTCTCGCACCGGAGATGAGATATCTGACATTTCACGATAGTGCTCTTTGGACACCAGCACACAATATCCTTCATAAAACTGGTGCTCTCCAAGATAGAGATAACTATGGTCAAATTCCTTTATGAGATAAGGGTATTGACCATTACCAGTTAGATTGACTCTTTCACAGAGCGGACACATTTACTGACTCCTGCTGCACTTTTTTTAAAGCATTTTTTAGCACAAATCCCAACATAACGGCTACAACGGCCAAAGAAATAGTTAATCCCTGCCAAAAACCGATGGCCTCAAATTGATGAGTAAAACCTAAATAATAACCAATAGGAAGACCGACAATCCAATAACCGAAGAAGACCGCTAAGAAAGCAGCTCTTGTTATATTGAGTCCCCTTAGAACACCTGCTTGCGTTACTTGTGTACCATCGAAGAGCTGAAAGCAAGCAACATAAAATAATAAGCGGCCACCCCACTCTAGAACTTCGCGCTCAGAGGTGAAAAGTGCCACGAGTGGTTCCGGGAAAAAGAAGAAAATGCTACCTGTTAATATAGAGAAGCTTATTGAAAATAAGATCGCAACTTTAGCAAATGTTTTAATAAGCCCGAAATTTCTCTCACCATAAGCATGACCTATTTTCACTGATACAGAAGCTCCAATGGACATTGGGACCATAAAGGCAAGAGAACCAATATTTAATGCGATATTGTTTGCGGCACTTTGAATTTCTCCAAACTTTCCTACAAACAAAGTCACTGAACAAAAAGCCATTATTTCAAAAAATAGAGTGAACGCAATAGGAGTTCCGAGTTTAAAGATTTCCCGAATAAAACCCCAATTGAGAGATGCTTTACTCTTCCATAAAGTAAAAGTTGCGGCCACAAGACCAAGTGCCATAAAAGTACGCACACCCAGGCTTGCCCAGGCCAGACCAGATTCCTTAAGTTCAGGAAGACCAAACTCACCGAAAACAAGTCCGTAATTCATGAAGAGATTAAAGACAACAGCAAGAAGCGCAATTAGATTCGCAGAGACCGTTTTTTCATGGGACTGAAGATATTCTTTTAGACCCTGATATAAACAAAGAGCAAAAGCTGAAAAACTTCCTATCCTTAGATACTCCACAATAATTCGAGTTATATTTTCTGAGTAGCCAAAGTAGTGAACAAAGTAAGAACTTAAATACGTTAAAATAAAAGAAGCAATAGAAACTAAAAAACTGTAAAAAATAACGCTATAAAAATAAGGCTTAGTGTCTTCTCCTTTTCCTCTTTTCTGGGCAAGAATGGGAGAGATGGAGAATTGTAATCCAAGAAGGGAGATCATAATCGGATTAGCAATCGCTACCGCTAGTCCAATGGCGGCCAAACATTCACTAGAGTAATGTCCTGCGATCATCATATCGCCTGTACCAACAAGAACAATTCCTAAGTGACCAACAATAATAGGAAGAGCAAAAATGAGAAGCTGCTTAAAGGCAATTTTATTTGAAATCATATTTATTTTTGGACCAGTATAAATTTCTCAAACTCCTCTTGGAAGCTAAGAAGGGACATATCTTTGATGTGATCAATGTAGAGTTTCCCGTACAAATGATCAAGTTCATGCTGAATGACTACTGCTAAAAAGCCTCGGGCCTCAAAACTCTGTTCTTCGAAATTCTCATCAAGATATTTTACCTGAATATGGTTTGGTCTTTCGACATAACCTCTCATGCCAGGTACAGAAAGACATCCTTCCCAGTTTCCCTCGAAGGAGTCAGAAAGAACTTTAATTTCGGGATTGATAAAATAAGTTAAAGGTAGACTAACTTCTGCGCCATAACGGTTGATGGGCCCGAGTTCAATTAGGGCCACTTGAGCATTCACACCAATCTGAGGGGCTGCAATACCAATTCCGCCATAATGCTTCATGGAATCATAAAGATCCTGTTTTAATTGAGTAAACTCCTCAGACAAGACTTGTTGTTTAGTTAATTTATCACAAATTTCACGCAGTATTGGGTTACCTAATCGACAAATTGGTTTAATCATAATCCCCTCGCTGGGTAGATAATAGCAAATCATCTTAAATAGATCACTGCAATTACCGATAGGTTAAACTGACTATAGGAATTTAATATGAAATCTCAATTTCTTCTACTAATTCTGTGCCTGGGCGTAAGCAGTCTGTGCTGGGCCAAGGATATTAAACATTCCGAGTTTAATTTCCAAATGAGCACTCATAAGCTCAAAGCTACAGACCTCCACTATTCTTTTATCAGTGTGACTAAAGAGACTTTCTATAAGGAAGCAGGCCCTTTTATGGCCTTAATGAATAAAAGAAGTGCCGATCAAAGTAACGATAAATTCGTGATGATTCGGGCCGTTTTTCCTATCAAACGGGCCGTTGGTTACTTCGACCACGATAAATTTAAGGATTTAAATTTTATTAAAAAAATTGAAAACAACCAAAAAGTTAAGAAAATTAACGAGAATACATTTCTTACTCAGAAATCAACTCCTGTTAAGCACCAGTATTTCTCAAAGTTTCACTTTGATTCAGACGATCTGAGTTCTCTTCCTGATTCAAGAATCGGCCGCAAAATCACTGAGCTTAAATCCACCGATCCTTTACTCTTATCTGCCAATGCTACTCTCTTTCGAGAAATGTTTGGCTTCACTCAGTTGATTAAAGAGAGTTCTGAATTTTATGGCCTGATTGCTTTAGATGAAACGACGACCTTAGTAGTCTTCATGAAATTTGCTATTTACTCTCCCGATGGCATGGACTATGCCATCGAAAGAGATTTGCTTAAGAAGATCAAGACTTTGAAAAACGTTCTAGAAAAGAGTTAAGGAGAAGCCTCTATTTCAATATTTCGTAGAGGAATAAACTTTTTGTTAATTTTGTCTTTTAACTGTCTTTTCTCTTCACCCAACACTCGTTGTGCTTTATCGAGAGATTCAGAAAATGCTTGGTAGATATTCTCGCTCTTAGACTGGAAAGAGAAATCTTTATTAAAGGCGTGAACGACCATCGATATAGAAAAAATTTCTTTAGCGTCTTGTCTAAGAAAAATCTGCACTGGGGAAGATGCGGATAAAAATCTTTTTAGCTTGTTAATTTTTTCTGACATAAATTGATCAAGATCAGGGGAAACATCGATACCTTGATAGTAAACTTGCATTTGCATTGTTACCTCCTTTGTAATTACACTTTAACAAATTACATCATCTTCACCTATTCAGAAAAAGCTTAGACAGACTTAAGATTTACTTAACAACGAATTCATTCAAGGCATGGTAAGCTAATCTATTAACATTCTTTCTTATGCCGATTAAAAGCCAGACTTCATCAGTTATCTCTAGCTCCTGTAATTTAACCAATTTTTTCTCAGCTAAATAGCGTTTAACAGTAGAAGGCTGAGTAATAGCAACCCCATGCCCTTTCCTTGCTAAATCTATTTCAGTCTGATGATCCTCAATTTCCGCGATCACCTGCAGACGCTTCTTTTCAATGGCAGAGTACTTTTCCAGAAGATGAGAAGACAAAGGACGGGAGATATTGTGAATCAAGGGTATGACTTCAGTCTTCTTGCTGTTAAACCTCTTCTTCATTTCAGGGCTACCCACTAAAATGAGATTCTCTCTGAAAATTCTTTTGGCGCGAGTTTCATCATAATAATTCTTAGGTCGAGAATGAGTTAGAACTAAGTCTAACTCAAAATTTTCCTGCATCAGAAGCAAGTGCTCAAGCGGTGCTTCTCTCACAATAACTTTAGCCTCTTGTAGAAAAAAGAACTCAATTAAATTCTCTAGGATGAACTTCGGGATAGAATCCTCGCACCCTATCTCAATCTTAGGCTTACGTATGCCAATGGCTTTATCACTTAAGACATCCTGGAGTTCCTGTCCCAGCTTAAAAATATCCTGGGCATAATCAAAAATAAAATGCCCCATTTCTGTTAATTCAAGCCCTTTTCCTTTTCGAATAAAAAGAGGGGCTCCTACCTGATCTTCTAACTCCTTAAGTTGCATACTTAAAGCTTGGGCCGAAACCAATACAACTTTAGAGGCTGCCGCCAAGGATTTCTCCTGAGCTATTTTATAGAAGTAGAAAAGCTGGTGATAGTTAAGGTGATTCATAAAATAATTATAACTATCAAAAAAGTGACTAGCAATTAGACACCTGTCAAAAGACTCTCTTCCTCTCCCTACTTAAGTCATTAATAACTGACCACCTTAATTTGGCATTGGACTTGTATAAGTAATTACAAACAAAGATCGGGGGGTCTTATGAGAACGAAAACATTTTCACTAACTTCAATATTAGGCTTTTTGGGACTAATACTTTTAGTTCACTCGCTCAATGGCCAAGCCGCTGTTAATACGATTACTTGCTCTACTACTTTCTCTGAAAAAGAATTCAAAATTTCGGATGATCAAGTAGCCTTTATAAAGAAGAGTGACAATCAAAGAGACATTGCCTCTGTCAAAAAAATAGTCACTCACAAGAAACACTTAGGCTTCACGAAGACTCTCTATGTTGATGGTCTTAAACATAAGATCAGCATCAAAGACGTTAACGACTTCTCAGAAGCTAACGACTACCTTTCTATTACATCCCCAAAAGGTCATGAGATGACATACCCACTGAATTGTCACCAGGCCTAATATCCCCTTTGTTTAATCGAGGGGCCCCAAGATGGTGGTCCCTTGATTTATAATCCCAATTAAAGCGTCTAAATTAAATTCCGATGAGCATATTATGAACAAGCTCATCATATCCACTCTACTCGTCACCTTTGCTCTAACTACTTACGCTCAAAAGGCGGATCTCTTACTTATCGATGAAAATATTGACGCTTCTTCTCTAGAGAAGGATTTCAATATTCACAAAGGAAGTAAGCTCAAAAGTTTTCTTCCTGACAAAGCTGAAAGAGATCGTTTTCTAAAGCTAGTTCCTGAATCGACGAGTTGGGAAGAATATCAAAAAGATGCTTTTTTCATGGATATCAAGAAAAAGTCTGTTGATGAAATTCACAGAAAATATCCTCATTTCTCTAAAGATAAAATCTCGAGACTAAAGGGCAAAATGTGAAATTCTTAATATTTGTACTCACCTTTGTAAGTATTAAGTCATGGGCCTGTACTCAGAAGGTAGATGAATCCAAAGTCATGCTTTTTGTAGACACCAACTTTTCCGACCTTGAAATTGAAACAGCTAAAAGAGCTGCTTGCCTGAGAGGAGAAAAGCTAGTGGTCGTCCCCAAAACCTATAAGCAATATACTGCTCAAATTCGACAAATTGAAACAAAACTCAATGCGGTTAAAAGATGTCGTCAAAATTGTGATGCGGTTTCTAAAGAATATGCTGATGCTCAAATGGAGCTGTTAAAAAAGCGTGAAGAAGAAGGCTCTTTAAAAGAACTAATAAAAAAAGAACTTGAAGACACGAGAAAAAGTAATGCCAAAGTCACCAATTTCTTACTCTCTGGACATGACGGAGGAGGAAATTTTGGAGGTTACAAAGGTAGCGTTTCTCGGGAAGATATTTCTGATATCATGAATGAGTTTGCAGACATCAATGATGTTTCTACACTCATGCTACTAGGTTGTTACACCGGTGTTCAAAAAGAAATCGTAAACTGGAAAGGAATCTTTCCTAAAGTAAGAATGATTGGTGGTTACGATGGGTCAGCTCCTCTCTCTGATAAACCCATGGGGCATCACTATTTGGAAGATCTGCTCACAAAAGAAAAATCACTACTCCAACAAGCTGATGAAAAGCAACTCAATCAATATGTAAAGGCCAATATCCGTGGACTTCACTCCATGCATTCAGCTGTTTACTTAGAGCCGTCCTGTAGTGAGGAAGAAGAAAGTAATGCCATGTACTATGGCTCTTTAACTAATAAAAAGTTTTCCTCCTTCGACCTTAACCAGTGTATGAGTAAGGCCAAGGTCATTAACAGCGTAAAAACTCAATACATGAAATTTGATTCAGGTGAAGTTGAGCCACCAAAAAGTCCCAGTGATCCAGCTATTAAAACTGTTTATGACCAGGCAAGAAGTTTAGAACATTGTTTTGAACAACTTGACGTCCCTGTAAATGTTAACAGTCTCTTTAACCTGCGTTTTTATGAAGCAGTTAAAGAAAACTTTGCTACTTTCTATAAGAGTGAACTTGAGATAGCCGAATCTGCACTGAAAGATATTCAAGTCGAGCAACTGATAGCAGAGCTTGACGATGAACTAGCTAAGGTTGAGCAGCACGAAAAGAAAGTTGATGAAGAGAATGAAGTAATTCGTAAAGATCCTGAGAGCTACTTTATCAATCTCGAATCAAAAATTAAACTAGCTGAATGGGAATTGGATCAAATGCTGGATGATTCAAAAAAATTTGAACAGCTCAATAAAATTCAAAACCCTAGTTATCCTGCAAACTTTGAAGAAGAGATGCTTTATGACAGATATGTTCAGCTCAAAGAAGAAATTAGTGAGCACAGAAGTAAAATAAATTACAAGAACAACCCAGATCTTCTCATCGCCGTGAACCGTCTAAAGGCTCAGCAAAGAAGAAATGATCTTTTATCCAACAAAGAAAATATCAAGTTACTCAAAGACAAGCAGATATGGTTACCGAACAGTGATAATCTCAAAAAGTATTCCCGAAAGGAATTGAGAGACAATATTCATAAAATGTCGGGGATCCTTTCATCAAAGTCACTTCCACGTAAAACCAGACTCGCTCTTCGATGGGCCGTCGATGCTCAACAAGAACACCTTATACATTTTCAAAACCCCTTTGAGTGGCACGAGGTAACTGTGACAGTTACTCCACCTGAGAGAAAAATCACTATGGGTGAGACTATTTCAAGGCCAATGAGTGGATTAACCCTATTTGGTAGAGATATGGGTACTTTGAGTAGTCCTTTAGGCGGTTTCATGGGCGGAATGGGCGGTGGCCTGTAAATAACGCGCATCACATACTTTGATTTCGACATATTTTCTATTAAGCTAGTCCTGCATAAATACCAAGGACAAGTGAATGGAATACAATTTTTCAGAGATAGAAAACAAATGGCAAAAGTACTGGGATGATCATCAAACTTTTAAAACCCCCAACGACTTCACAAAGCCTAAATATTACGTACTCGATATGTTCCCCTACCCATCAGGGGCAGGACTTCACGTAGGTCACCCAGAGGGATATACTGCTACAGATATCATGGCCCGCTATAAGCGCATGAAAGGTTTTAACGTTCTTCACCCTATGGGGTGGGATTCATTTGGACTTCCTGCTGAGAACTACGCTATTAAAACCGGAATTCATCCCAACATCACTACCGAACAAAACATTGCAACTTTTAAGCGTCAGCTTAAGTCTCTAGGCTTTTCCTATGACTGGTCTCGAGAAATTGCTACATCGAATGTCGATTACTATAAATGGACTCAATGGATTTTTGTTCAACTTTATAATAAGGGCTTAGCCTACGAATCAGAAATGATGGTGAACTGGTGTCCAGCGCTCAAAACGGTTCTTGCAAATGAAGAAGTAATAAACGGTAAATCTGAAGTAGGCGGACATCCCGTTATCAGAAAGCCGATGAAACAATGGATGCTCAGAATTACAGAGTACGCAGAACGCCTTCTGGAAGATCTTGATCTCCTCGATTGGCCGGATTCAGTAAAAGAAATGCAGAAAGTCTGGATTGGAAAATCAGAAGGGGCCACTGTTCGCTTCAATGTCGATGGATCAAATGAAGTCATTGAAGTCTTCACTTCTCGACCAGACACTCTTTTCGGTGCCACCTACATGGTGCTTGCTCCAGAACATAAATTGGTCGATGCAATCACAACTCCAGCTCAAAAAGCTGAGATTGATAAGTATCGTGAAACGACCGCTCTAAAATCAGATTTAGAGCGTACTGAACTTAATAAAGATAAAACAGGGGCCTTTACTGGTGCTTATGCTATTAACCCTGCCAACGGTTCAAAGATTCCTGTTTATATTGCGGACTATGTTCTTAACACTTATGGAACAGGTGCAATCATGTCAGTTCCTGCTCATGATGAGAGAGATCATGAGTTTGCTAAGAAGTACAATCTCCCTATCATTTCAGTTGTTAAGAGTGACGTTAATGTAGATGAAGAAGCCTTTTCAGGTGACGGAGAACACATTAACTCTGATTTCTTAAATGGGCTTAATAAAACAGATGCCATCGAAAAAATGATCTCATGGTTAGAAGATAAGAAAATCGGCACAAAGAAAATTAACTACAAACTTCGTGACTGGTTATTCTCTCGTCAAAGATATTGGGGAGAACCATTTCCAATTCTAAAATACGAAGATGGAACTGTTCGCTGTCTAGATGTAGATGAACTTCCTGTTGTACTTCCTGAGGTTGAGAAATACGAACCATCTGGGACAGGAGAATCACCTCTGGCGACTATTGATGAATGGCTTTGGGTAACTTGTCCCAAAACTGGTAAAAAAGCTCGTCGCGAAACAAACACCATGCCTCAATGGGCCGGTTCATGTTGGTACTACCTTCGTTTCTGTGATCCAACCAATACTGAAAAGCCTTGGGATTCAAAAATTGAAAACTACTGGATGCCAGTTGACCTTTATGTTGGTGGAACAGAGCATGCGGTTCTTCACCTCCTCTACTCTCGCTTTTGGCATAAAGTTCTTTATGACCTAGGACTTGTTTCTACAAAAGAGCCATTCCATAAACTGGTAAACCAGGGAATGATTCTAGGAGAAGACGGCGAGAAAATGAGTAAATCTCGTGGAAACGTGATTAATCCAGATTCAGTTGTGAATGAGATGGGTGCAGATACTCTGAGAATTTATGAAATGTTCATGGGCCCACTAGAAAAAGTTAAGCCATGGTCAGTTTCTGGAACGAAAGGTGTTTATAACTTCTTATCTCGTGTTCATCGCTTCTTCTTTGATCCAAAAAACTACACGGATAAGGAAGATCAAAGTAATGTGAAAGAGCTTCATAAGCTTATTAAGAAAGTAACTTCTGACATTGAAGGCATGCACTTTAATACAGCGATTTCTGCAATGATGATTTTCGTAAACAGCGTTTACAAAACAGGCAAAGTTTCAAAGGAAACTGCCCAAACTTTTGCGCTCCTTCTCTCTCCATTCGCTCCACACATTGCTGAAGAGCTTTGGCAGATGCAAGGAAACACTAAGACTCTCGCTTATGAAACTTGGCCAACTTTTGATCCTGCTCTTGCAAAGGATGATACTATTACCATGGCCGTTCAAGTGAATGGTAAAACTCGTGCTACCTTTGATGTACCAGCAGATATTTCAAAAGAAGATTTCTTCGCTCTCGCTAAAACTGACGAGAAACTAGCAAAGTTTCTTGAAGGGACGATTGTTAAAGAAATTTATGTTCCAGGAAAGATTTGTAACTTTGTAGTAAAGCCTAACTAATGGAAAGCCCCGGAAACGGGGCTTTTATATTTTTAGATAATGGGAAGAAAGTGATTCAGTATCGTTAACCCTAATCCCGAAATAACTGGGATAGTTAGGTTATCATCAATATTAAAAGCTGAAATAAGCTCTGATCCTGCTCCAATAATCCCAGCAATTAGTGAGAATACGAGCATATTCACACTACTAATGCCCGAATTAAGCAAGTAGAAGAGTGAAACCAAGTAGCAAGTAAAAAAGCCTGCTACAAACCCTTGAAGAGATTTATTGGGAAGAATCTTATCCTTTCCATATAACACCCCAAAGAAAGAGGAGACTGGATCCGAAAAAATAAGAAACATAATGGAAATAAGAGCAAGGTCAGGCTGATAGAATAGAAGTGAAAGCGATATCCCTAAAGCATAAAAAGGAAGACCACTCACCCCTTCTCGCTCCGACTTTCTCATAAGGGGCCCCATGAGTCTTATAACGAATTTATTAAAAGTAGGATTCTTTTGGCGCAAATAATCCGTAAAGAAACCTAGCAAAGCGATTCCTAAGACTCCATATCCCCAGAAATTCGTATTTTGATCAGAACCATAAAATAGAATAAGACCAAGAACTCCGGTACTCATGTGCCAGAGCTTACGAGCAATATGTAAATCCGAACGCTTATGTAAAATTTTATCAACTGGAGTATGTGAACTAGACAAAACTTCTCCTCAAACAATAAACAAAATCCCTTAACTT
>Ga0079224_100001656_pt1 | contig 26087 bp, 18 predicted proteins | sample Stecom2015_FD_80414 | JGI IMG/M metagenome (GOLD analysis project Ga0079224, IMG submission 80414) | Agricultural soil microbial communities from Utah to study Nitrogen management - Steer compost 2015 | ecosystem: Environmental > Terrestrial > Soil > Agricultural land | place: USA: Utah... | reverse complement strand
CCTTCCTGCTGGCCATGCCCGCGGTGTTCGCCTCGGGCCTGTACAAGCTCAAGGACATCGGCGGCGACGAGTACGCGGGCGTGGGCGCCACCATCGTCGGCACCGTGGTGGCCTTCGCCGTGGGCTACGCGGTCATCGCCTGGTTCATGCGGTTCATCTCCACCAACAGCTTCATGCCGTTCGTCTACTACCGCGTCGCCCTGGGCATCCTCATCCTCGCCCTGGTCAGCTTCGGCGTGCTGACGCCCGAGTCGGGCGCGTCGTTCGAGGGCGCCCAGGCCACCGCTCCCCCGGCCGCCGTGGCCACGCTCGACGCGACCCACTAGGGTGCGGGCCATGGCGCACACACCCAACGCCGCGTCCGTCACCCTGCTGCTGGTGCGGCACGGGCTGACCGCGGCCACCGGACACACCCTGGCCGGCTGGACGCCCGGCGTGCACCTGGACGAGCGGGGCCGGGCCCAGGCCGCCGCGCTGGGGGCACGCCTGGCGCCGGTGCGGCTGGACGCCGTCGTCACCAGTCCGCTGGAGCGCTGCGTGGAGACCGCGCAGGCCGTCGCGGACGCCGTCGGTGTGCCGGTGACCGTCGACGAGCGGTTCGGGGAGTGTCGCTACGGGGAGTGGACCGGACGCCCCCTCGCCGAACTCGCCGAGGAGGAGCTGTGGCCGGTCGTGCAGACCCATCCCAGCGCGGCCCGCTTCCCCGGCGGGGAGAGCCTGGCCGAGACCGCGCACCGCGCGGTCTCGGCGGTGCGCGACCACAACGCGCGGCTGCTCGCCGCCCACGACGCACCCGTCTACCTGGTGTGCAGCCACGGCGACGTGATCAAGGCGATCCTGGCCGACGCGCTCGGCCTGCACCTCGACCAGTTCCAGCGCCTCCAGGTCGACCCGTGCTCGCTGAGCGTGGTCCGCTACACCGCGCTGCGGCCGTTCGTGGTCCGCGTCAACGACGTGGGAGGAGGAACCGCGGGACTGCGGCCCGCGTCGGGGACCTCCGGGGACGCCGTGGTCGGCGGCGGGGCCGGGGAAGGCTGATAGAAAAGGAAGAGCCAGGCCAGCAGGCGCAACCACGACCCAGCCCGGAGTCCCCGTCGATGCCCCTGTACCAGTACGACCCCCCGGAACGATTCGTGGCCGGCACCGTCGGCCCGCCCGGGGAGCGCACCTTCTTCCTCCAAGCGGTGGGCAAAGGCCGCATCACCAGCGTCACCCTGGAGAAGGCGCAGGTGGCGGCGTTGGCGGAACGGGTCGGAGAGCTGCTGGAGGAGGTGCGCCGGCGGTTCGGCGACGCCCCCGACCTGAACGAGACCGCCGAGAGCGACAACGACCCGCTGCAACAGCCCATCGAGGAGGAGTTCCGGGTCGGCACGTTGGCGCTGGCCTGGGACTCCCACAACCGCCGGGTCATCGTCGAGGCCCAGCAGATCCGCGTGGCCGAGCCGGGAGCGGAAGAGGAGCCCGAGCAGGTCGAGGCGTTCGCCGACGACGTCGCCCACGACGTGCTCCGGGTCCACCTGACCCCCGCCGAGGCGCGCGCCTTCGCCGAGCGCGCGCTGCGCGTGGTCGCGGCGGGACGCCCCAACTGCCCCCTGTGCGGCAACCCCCTCGACCCGGACGGGCACATCTGCCCCCGTCAGAACGGCTACCGGCCCGTGGGCATCGAGTAGCCGACAGCCCACCGGAACGGAGGTCCATGACCGCGGTGCCGCACGGTTGCCCCACCCCCGACCACGACCTGGAACTGCTGCTGCGGGGGCGGCTCACCGTGCTCGGCAGGCTCCGCGGGGCCTCCAACGCCACCCTGTACTGCGAGGTGGCCGACGGCGGGCGGGCCGCTTTCTGCGTGTACAAGCCGGTCGCGGGCGAGCGTCCGCTGTGGGACTTCCCCGACGGCACCCTGGCCGGCCGGGAGGTCGCCGCGCACGCGGTGTCGCAGGCGCTGGGATGGGGGATCGTGCCGCCCACCGTCTACCGCGAGGACGCCCCGCACGGCCCCGGAATGGTGCAGTGGTGGATCACCGCGGACACCGCGGTGGACCTGGTGGCGCTGGCCCGCGACGGCACCCACCGGCAGCTGCGGCTGATGGCGGTGTTCGACGCGGTCATCAACAACTCCGACCGCAAGATCGGCCACCTGCTGCCCACCCCCGACGGCCACCTCTACGGCTGCGACCACGGAGTGTCCTTCTCCGCGGAGTACAAGCTGCGCACAGTGCTGTGGCAGTGGGCGGGCCAGCCGCTGCCGGCGGAGGCCGTGGACCGGCTGGGCGTGCTGCGGGAGCAGCTGCTCGACGCCGACAGCGCGGTGTCGCGCGTCCTGGCCCGCCACCTGACCCCGCAGGAGCGGTACGCGACCCTGCGCCGCGTCGAGGTGCTCCACGAGCACCGGGTGCACCCCTACCCGCCGGAGGACTGGCCCGCGGTGCCGTGGCCGCCGGTCTGACCGGCGGCCACGGCACCTCAGCGGCGACGCGCCAGGAAGCGGTCGTCGAGCACCCGGATCACGGTGATGACGGCGGCCGCCGCGCCCGCCACCGCCAGGGCCGTCACCACCGCCCCGGGATCGCTCACGTCCAACGCGAAGAACGCCTGCCCCAGCGGGGTGAGCAGCGCCGTCAGCAGCACCGCCACCATGCCCGCGACCAGGACCGCCTTCCACCACACGTACGGCCGGGCCACCAGCAGCAGCACCCACAGCGTGGTGGCGCACAGGGTGATCAGCACCGCCGTGCGGTCGGCCGGGGTGGGCACGCTCGCCCCGTCCAGCACCAGCAGGTAGGTGGTCATCGCCGCGAGCCCGCTGACCAGGCCGGCGGGCACGGCCAGGCGCAGGGTGCGCGCCACGAAACCGGGACGGGCCCGCTCCGTGTTGGGCGCCAGCGCCAGGAAGAACGACGGGATGCCGAAGGTGACGGCGTTGATGAGGGTGGCGTGCCGGGGGAAGAACGGGTAGGCGACCGCCAGCAGGCTCACCACGGTCGCCATGGTCATCGAGTACACGGTCTTGGTGAGGAAGAGGTTGGCGACCCGTTCGATGTTGCCGATGACCCGGCGCCCCTCCGCGACCACGTGCGGCAGGGTCGCGAACCGGTCGTCCAGCAGCACGACCTGCGCGACCGAGCGCGCCGCCGGACTGCCCGAGCCCATCGCCACCCCGATGTCGGCCTCCTTGAGCGCCAGCACGTCGTTGACGCCGTCCCCGGTCATGGCCACGGTGTGCCCGCCCCGGCGCAGCGCGGCGACCAGGGACCGCTTCTGCTCGGGGGAGACCCGGCCGAACACGGCGGCCTTCTCCACCGTGTCGTCGAAGCGCGCGTCCTCCGGCGACAGCTCCCGGGCGTCCACCGGGCTCTCCGCGCCGTCCAGGCCCAGGTCCCGGGCGACCGCGGCCACCGAGGCCGCGTTGTCGCCGGAGACCACCTTGACGGCCACGTCCTGACGGGCGAAGTAGTCGAGGGTCGGCGCGGCGTCGGGGCGCATCCGCTGCTCCAGCACCACCAGCGCCACCGGGACCACCGTGTGCGGCCCGTCCACCGCCGCGTCGGCGCGGCCCAGCAGCAGCACCCGCAGGCCCCGGGCCGCCACCGCCGAGGCCGCGGCCAGCGCCGGCGAGCCGGCCGCGGCCAGCGCCTCGGGCGCGCCCAGCACCCAGTGCCGGCTCCCCTCGGGAGTGGTGAAGCTCACCCCGCTCCACCGGCGCGCCGAGGAGAACGGCATCACCGAGGCCACCGGCCACTCGGGGGGCGGCCCGCAGCCGTCGCGGAGCGCGGCCATGCTCGGGTTGGGGCGCGGGTCCGCCGCGGCGAGGGCCGCCAGCACCTCGGTCAGCCCGGCCACGTCGTGGGAACCGTCCAGCGGGCGCACCTCCGCCAGCCGCATGCCCGTGTCGGTCAGGGTGCCGGTCTTGTCGGTGCAGACCACGTCCACGCGGGCCAGCCCCTCGATGGCGGGCAGCTCCTGCACCAGGCAGCGCCGCCGCCCCAGCCGCACCACGCCCACCGCGAAGGCGATGCTGATCAGGAGCACCAGCCCTTCGGGAACCATCGACACCAGGGCGGCCACCATGCCGCGCAGCGCGTCGGCCAGCGGCCCCGACACCGTGCCGCCCGCCGACACCTCCTCGGTCACCTGCGCGCCCAGGAACAGCTGGCTGTACAGCAGCAGGCCGCCGATGGGAAACAGCAGCCAGGTGATGAACCGCAGGATCCGGTCCAGCCCCGACCGCAGCTCGGAGCGGACCAGGGAGAACCGGGCGGCCTCCTCGGTCAGGCGGGCCGCGTAGGCCTCCCGGCCCACGCGGGTGGCGCGGAACCGTCCGCTGCCCGCGACCACGAAACTGCCCGACATGATCGGGTCGCCGGGCTGTTTGAGCACCGGATCGGCCTCGCCGGTCAGCAGCGACTCGTCCACCTCCAGGCCGGAGGCCGACACCACCACGCCGTCCACCACGGCCTGGTCCCCCGAGGCCACTTCGACCACGTCGTCCAGCACCACCTCCTGGGAGCTCAGCTCCACCACCGTGCCGTCGCGCACCACCCGCGGCCGGGCGGCGTTGACGATCGCCAGCGAGTCCAGGGTCTTCTTGGCGCGCAGCTCCTGGACGGTGCCGATCAGCGTGTTGATCACGATGACGAGGGCGAACAGCCCGTCCTGGACGGGGCCGATGACCGCGATGATGCCGAACAGCACCGCCACCATCGCGTTGATGCGGGTGAACACGTTGGCCCGGATGATCTGCCCGACGGTGCGGCCGGCCCGCACCGGAACGTCGTTGCCCAGTCCCTCGGCCAGCCGCTGCGCGGCCTGCGCGGAGGTCAGCCCGGGGGGAGCCGCCTCTTCGAGCGTCGCCGCCTCTCCGTCCTGCTGGACCATCGACCACCATCCCGTCTGATACTGGAGGAAAGCGTGCTGCGACAATCGGGGCCGCGGCCGCGCAGCCAGAGCCTACGGGAGAAGCCCGCGGGCCGCGGCCGTGCCCGCCCCCGTCGTTCCGGCGAAGCCGAGGAGCCGCCAAGTGTGCACCGCCATCGTGGGATTCGATCCCCTCGCCCCCGTGCCGCTCGTGGTCGCCGCGCTGCGCGACGAGATGGTCGACCGCCCCTTCGAACGGCCGGGACGGCACTGGCCGCAGTGGCCGCACCTGCTCGGCGGCCGCGACACGCAGGCGGGCGGCACCTGGCTGGCGGCCGCGCCCCCCGAGACGGGGACGCCGCGCGTCGCCGCGGTGCTCAACGGACGGCTGGAGACGCTGACCGCCTCGGGACGGCGCCCCGTGTTCGACTCCACCGTGCCGCCGGGCGTGACGCGCCGCAGCAGGGGTGAGCTGCCGCTGCGCGCCGCCGCCACCGGGACGCTCGGCCTGGACCGGACCGAACTGCGCGCCTTCGACCCCTTCCACCTGGTCGTGGCCGACCCCGTCCGGGCCGTCCTGCTCAGCTGGGACGGCGCGGAACTGACCGAACAGCCGATCACCCCCGGGGTCGGCGTCGTGGTCAACACCGGGCTGGACGCGGCCGCGCCGCGTGCCGTCCGCCACCGCCCGCGGTTCGCGGCGACCCGCCCCGCCCCGGACGCGGCGGCGCTGCGCGCGGGACGCACGGTCGACGAGATCTGGGGGGAGTGGGTGCGGCTGCTGGACGAGGCGGCCGGCGGGGCCGCGCGCACCGACGCCGCCGGCGCCGGCGCGGACGACCGCTCGTCGCTGGTGGCCCGGATCGAACTGCCCGACGGCCGGATCTGGGCGACCGGTTCGATCACCCTGCTGGCCCTCACCCCCACCGTCCTGCGCTACGCCTTCACCGACGCCCCCGGCGACCCCGGCGCCTGGTCCCTCGTCCGCTGAACGGCGGTAAACCCTCCGACGACCCCGCACGTCCGTAACAGTGACCTGACCGGAACACGGCAGCCGGGGCCGTCCGCGGCGGAGAGGGGCGAGGAGCACCGTGGGCAAACCGTGGGTGTGGGAGAACGCCGCCTACTGGTTGCTGTACGTGGTGGCGCTGGGGGCCGTGCTGTGGCACTGGGCACACGGCAACCCGGTACTGGCGGTGCTGTGCCTGGCCGGAGTGGTGGTGAGCATGCGGCTGATCACCCGGTCGGCGCGGCGGGAGGACGCGGTCGGCCCGCCCGGGCCGTGAGGCGCGGCGGGGAGGACGGGCCGTCGCCCCGCCCTCCGAGACGTCCCCTTCGGCGGATAACCTCGTGATCATGCGTTCTTGGCCTGCGCCCGAAACAGTCGCCCTGCCGAACCGCGGCGGGCCGCTCAGCGTCCACGACACCGTCACCGGATCCCTGCGCACCACCACCCCGGGTGCCACCGCGCGGATGTACGTCTGCGGGATCACCCCCTACGACGCCGCCCACCTGGGGCACGCCTTCACCTACCTCACCTTCGACCTGGTCAACCGGGTCTGGCGGGACGCCGGACACCACGTCGACTACGTGCAGAACATCACCGACGTCGACGACCCGCTGCTGGAGCGGGCCGAGGCCACCGGCCAGGACTGGCGCGCGCTCGCCGAACGGGAGATCCAGGTGTTCCGCGAGGACATGGCGGCGCTGCGCATCCTGCCGCCGCGCGCCTTCGTCGGCGTCGTGGAGTCCATCGACCTCATCGCCGAGTTCGTCGCCCGGCTGCGCGAGACGGGGGCCGCCTACGAGGTGGACGGCGACGTCTACTTCTCCGCGGCCGCCGCCCCCGGCTTCGGCAGCGTCTCCCACCTGGACCGCGACACCATGCTGGAACTGTTCGCCGAACGCGGCGGCGACCCGGGGCGCGCGGGCAAGAAGGACCCGCTGGACTGGCTGCTGTGGCGGGCCGAGCGCCCCGGCGAACCCGCCTGGGACAGCCCCCTGGGCCGCGGCCGCCCCGGCTGGCACGTGGAGTGCAGCGCCATCTCCGTGCGCGAACTGGGCATGGGGTTCGACCTCAACGGCGGTGGCGACGACCTCGTCTTCCCGCACCACGAGATGGGCGCGGCCGAGGCCCGCTGCGCCACCGGGACCCACCCCCAGGCGCGGCACTACCTGCACGTGGCCATGGTCGGACTGGACGGCGAGAAGATGTCCAAGTCGCGCGGCAACCTGGTGTTCGTCTCCAGGCTGCGCGAGGCGGGCGCCGACCCGATGGCGATCCGGCTGGCCCTGCTGGCCCACCACTACCGCACCGCCTGGGAGTGGACCGACGAGGAGCTGCGCACCGCCGAGCGGCGGCTGGCGCGCTGGCGGGCCGCGGCCGCCCTGGAGACCGCGCCCGACGCCATGCCGCTGCTGGCCCGGGTGCGCGCCGCGCTCGCCGCCGACCTGGACACCGTCGCCGCGCTGGCCGCGGTCGACGAGTGGGTCGAGGCGGCCCTGGGCGGAGCCCCGGGCGACCCGGCCGCTCCGGCGCTCATGCGCGACACCGTCGACACCCTGCTGGGCGTGGCCCTCGACCGCTGAGCGACGGGGCCGGGGCGGCCGCGCCCCGGCCCCGCCCCGCCGACCGCGGGAAAATGTCGTCGCGGAGCGTTAAAGTGCGGTACGCCAGTTTGGTACGAGAAGGACGACGCCACAGCGGCTGGGAAGGGCGAACCGTGACCGAACGCGCGTTCCAGGTGGACCTGCGGGGGGTGGTCGACCTCCTCAGTCGCCACCTGTACTCCAGCCCGCGGGTCTACCTGCGCGAACTGCTGCAGAACGGGGTCGACGCCGTCACCGCGCGGCGCGCCGGGGAACCCGGCGCCCCCGCCCGCGTCCACGTCGAGACGCCCGAGCACACCGGGGACGGCACGCTGCGCGTCCACGACACCGGGGTGGGCCTGACCGAATCCCAGGTGCACGAACTTCTGGCCACCATCGGACGTTCCGGCAAACGCGACGAACTCGGCTACGCCCGCCACGAGTTCCTCGGCCAGTTCGGCATCGGACTGCTCTCCGGCTTCCTCGTGGCCGACGAGATCGAGGTGCACACCCGCTCCGCGCACGGCGGCCCCACCGTCCGCTGGGTCGGCCACGCCGACGGCCGCTACCTGGTGGAACTGGCCGACCAGGAGCGCGCCGAGGTCGGCACCACCGTCATCCTGCGGCCCCGCCGGGACGCCGAGGAGTGGTTCGGCACGCACACCGTCACCGAACTGGCCCGCCACTACGGCGCGCTGCTGCCGGTGGAACTGCGCGTCGGCGACACCCTCCTCACCGAGGAGGGACCGCCGTGGAGCCGCCCCCACCCCACCCCGGCGCGCCGCCGCGCCGCCCTGGGCGACTACTGCCGGACCCTGTTCGGCTTCACCCCGCTCGACGTGATCGACCTGGAGGTAGCCGAGGCGGGGCTGCGCGGAGTGGCGTTCGTGCTGCCCCATCCGGCCAACCCCACGGTGCGCGCCACCCACCGGGTCTACCTCAAACGCATGCTGCTCGCCGACAACGTCGCCGACCTGCTGCCCGACTGGGCGTTCTTCGTGCGCTGCGTCGTCGACACCGAGGAACTGCGCCCCACCGCCAGCCGTGAGGCCCTCTACGAGGACGACCTGCTGGGACACGTCCGCGAGACGCTCGGCGACCAGGTCCGCGACTGGCTGGTCACCCTCGCCCACAGCGACACCGAGGCGCTCCGCCGGTTCCTGCGGCTGCACCACGTCGGCGTCAAGGCGCTGGCCGTGCACGACGACGCCATGCTGGACCTGGTGCACCGCTGGCTGGAGTTCGAGACCAGCTCCGGGTCGATGACCCTGGCGGAGTTCTCCCGGCGGCACCCCGAGGCCCGCTACACCCCCGACGTCGACGAGTTCCGCCGCCTCTCGGCGGTCGCCGCGGCCCAGGGCGTGGGCCTGGTCAACGCGGGCTACGTCTACGACGCCGAGATCATCGCCCGCCTCGGCGACCGGGAGCCCGCCGCGGCGCTGCGCCCCCTGGACCCCGGCGAGCTGACCACCCGCTTCGGGGTGCTGGAATCGGAGACCGAACTGCGGCTGCGCGGCTTCCTGCGCACCGCCGAGCGCGCCCTCGACCCCCTCGGCTGCGCCGTCGCGCTGCGCAGCTACGCCCCCGCCTCCCTGCCCGCGCTGTACCTGACCAGCCGGGCCGCCGAACACCGCGCCGAACTCGCCGAGTCGCGGATCGAGGCCGACCCGCTGTGGGCCGACGTGCTGGGCGCGCTGGAGCCCGCGCTGGCCGCCGACCGCCCCCGCCTGGTGCTCAACCACGCCAACCCGCTGACCCGGCGCATCACCACCCTGACCGACCCGGACCTGGTCACCCTGGCGGTCCAGGCGCTGTACGGCCAGGCCCTGCTGCACGGACGCCACCCCCTGCGCCCCGCCGACACCGCGGTGCTCAACCGGTCCTTCCTGGGCCTGCTGGACTGGGCCGCCCCGGCCGACCCCGAGGAGCGGAAGTGACCGGACCCGACTGGCGTGAGACGGCCGAGCAGGCCGTGTCCCTGCCCTACGGGCGGGCCCGCAGCACCGCCCTGGAAAAAGCGCTGCAGCAGGCCGTCCGCGACGGGGCGGGCGAGGAGGACCTGTTCTGGCTGCGGATGAGCCTCACCCAGGCCTACGAGTACGGCGGTGAGCCGGCGAACGCGTTCGCCACCTTCACCCGCTGCCTGAGCGCCTTCGACGCCGACCCCGCCCGCTACGGCCCCGTCGCCCGCTCCCAACTGCTGTGGCACTTCAAGTGGGTCGTGGCCGCGCTGCTGGACTTCCCGGAGATCCCGCTGGACCGCACCCGGGCGGTGCTCGACGACATGGAGCGCCGCTACCGGGAGGGCGGCCACAGCCTGCACGCCGTGCACGGCCTGCGCTGCCGGGTGGCCCGCCACCTCGGGGACGTCGAGACCGCCGACGCGGAGTTCGAGCGGTGGCGCACCACCGCGCGCGACGAGACCTCCGACTGCGAGGGCTGCGTTCCCTCCGCGCTCGCCGCCCACCTGGTGTGGCGGGGAGCCCACGAGGAGGCGGTCGCCGTCGCCGAACCGGTGCTGTCGGGACAGCTGACCTGCACCGAGCAGCCGCAGCGGATCCTGACCACCCTCATGGAGCCCTACCTGCGCACCGGACGCCACGACGCGGCCGTGGACGCCCACCGCCGCGCCTACCGGGTGCACCGCCGCCAGGAGCGGCACTACCTGTCCAATCTCGGCAGCCACCTGTTCTTCTGCGCCCTGACCGGCAACCACGCGCGCGGCCTGGAGATCCTGGAGCGGCACCTGGGCGCGCTGGACGAGCCGCCCAGCCCCATGGACGCCCTGGAGTTCGCCGCCTCGGCCGCGCTGCTGCTGGACCGGCTCGCCGCCACCGGACGCGGCGACCTGCCGGTGCGCCGCCCCGCCCACGGCGACCGCCCCGCGGCCGAGCTCGGCGCCGCCGAACTGCGCGACCGGCTGCGCGACCACGCCCACGCCATCGCCGCCCGCTTCGACGCCCGCAACGGCACCACCGCGCAGACCGACCGGGTGCGCGACCGCCTGGCCACCGAACCGGTCGTGGACGGACTGGCGTTGAGCGAGTACGCGCCGCGGCCGCGCGGCACCGCCCCGGCCGCGCCGCGGCCGGACGTGGAGCCGTTCGCCGAGGACTGGGCCGACCTGCTGGAGCAGGCCGAGCAGTGGCGGCGCGCAGGCCGGGAGGAGCTGACCCGGGCGGCGTGGCGCCGCTTCGACGAGCTCACCGCCGACGTCGACCTGCCCGCCTGGGCGCTGGGCCGCCGGGCCGAGGCCGAGGGGTGGCTGCGCGAGTCCGCCGGGGACCTCGCGGGCGCGGCCGAGCAGTACCGCGCCGCCGCCGGGCACCACGCCGCCGCGCAGCGCCGGGCCGACCGCCACCGGGCGCTCAGCCGCCTGGGCCTGGTGCTGGTCGGCCGCGGCGCGGCCGAGGAGGGGCTGGCGCTGCTGGAGCAGGCCGTCGTCCACCTGGACGAGCACGGCGACCCCGACACGCGGGTCGGCGCCCGGATACGGCTCGCCTCCTGCCTGGCCGAACGCGGTGACCTCCCGCGGGCCCGCGTCCTGCTGGAGGAGAGCGACCCGGACAAGGCCTCCGCCGACACACGGGCCGCGGCGTTGACGCTGCTCGCGGCCGTCCTCGCCGCGCTGGGGGCTCCGTTCGCCGAACAGGACGCGCTGCTGGGGCGGGCCCGGGAGGCCGCGCGGGAGAGCGGCGTCGCCCGGCTGGTCGTCGACGCCGCGTGCCGACACGCCCGCCTGCTGCGCGCCGGCGGGGAGGAGACCCGCGAGGCAGCCTGGCAGGCCCTGGCCGAGGCCGAGGCGCGGCTCACCGCCGACCTGCCCGAGGAGCTGTGCGCCCTCGTCGCGCTCACCCGCGGCCACTGGCTGTGCGAGGAACAGGAGTACGACCGGGCCGCCTCCCCCCTGGCCGAGGCGGTCGCGCAGGCCACGGCGGTGGGGGCCGTGCCGATGGCCGCGCACGCCCGTGTCCTGCTGGCCCGCGCCTACCAGGGCAGCGGACGGCACTTCGAGGCCGCGGAGGTCGCCGAGGAGGCCCTGGCGGAGGAGGAGCGCCTGGGCGACGTCGACCGCAGGATGCTGCGCGAGGTCCTCGCCCGCTCCCTCACCGAACTCGGGGAGTTCGACGGCGCCCTGGCCCGCTGGGACGAACTGCTCGCCCTGGAGGACGTCGCCTCCTCCCCGGTGCCGGCCGTCTTCCTGCACGGCGAGGCCGCCCAGCTGCTCAGCCGGATGGGACGCCCCGCGCAGGCCGCCGAGCGCCACGCCGCGGCCGCCGCGCTGTGGGAGGGGCTCAACGAGCCCTACCAGGCGTTCGAACAGCACCAGCGCCGCGCGATGGCGCTGCTCGCGGCCGACGAGGTCGACGCCGCCCGGGAGGCGCACCACCTGGCCGAGCAGTGGCTGGGGCGGGCCGAGGCGGACCCCGAACTGCGGATCCCCCCGGAGCACGTGCGGTTCCGGCGCGGCACCCTGCACTACGACAAGGCCCGCATCCTGTGGCGCGACTCCTCCCCCGAGGAGGCCGCGGCCGAAGCCGAGACGGCCCTCGGACTGTTCGCCGCACTCGGCGCCGAGGACGCGGTCGGACAGGTCCGCGCCCTGCTCGACGCGATCAGGGAGGACGTCGGCTAGGCGGCGGGGGGCGGGCACCGGCGCGGCAGGCCGGAACCGGCCACGGGCCGGACGGGCCGAGTTGTCGAAAACGTCAACGCCCGGTGGCGATCCGTGGTGTTATGGGGCAATGGCAACCCCCGACAACACGAGCGCCGCGGCCGCGCTCATCCGAGACTTCGTCACCACCGGTGACACCCTGGCCGACCGGGCGGACCTCGCCCGGTTCCTGCGCGACCACCGGCTGATCCCCGAAAGCGCCATCCCCATCACCCTCGCCGACTTCGACGAGGCGATCGCCCTGCGCGACGGCATGCGCGCCCAGTTGCGCGCGGCGGCGGGGGAGAGCGCCGACGCCGAGGCGATCGCGCGGGCCCAGCGGGTGCTGGACGGTCTGCGGGTGAGCGTACGGCTCAACCCCGGCGAGGCGGCCCTGTCCCCCCTGGCGCCCGCCGTGGTCGACGAGGTCCGCCGGGGACTGGCCCGCATCGCCGGAGCCTGGGCCGCGGTCCTGGCCACCGGGGAGTGGCGGCGCATCAGCGCGGACTGAGCCTCCGCCCGCGCCGGCGGCCCGCCCCGACGGAGGGGGCGGGCCGCCGGCGCGTCGGGGCCGGGCGGTCAGGAACCGCCGCGCCTCCGCTTCAGGTAGCGCTCGAACTCGCGGGCGATGGCCTCACCGGAGGCCTCGGGGAGTTCGGCGGCGTCCTTGGCCTCCTCCAGGCTGCGCACGTAGCCCGCGATGTCGGAGTCCTGGGCGGCGAGTTCGTCCACACCGCGCTCCCAGGCGCGCGCGTCCTCGGGCAGGTCGCCCAGCCGCACGGTCAGGTCCAGGGTGTCCTCCACCCGGCGGACCAGGGCCAGGGTCGCCTTGGGGCTGGGCGGCTGGGCCACGTAGTGGGGGACGGCGGCCCACAGGGAGACCGTTTCCAGGCCGGCGGCGCTGAAGGTGTCGTGGAGCACGCCGACGATCCCGGTCGGCCCCTCGTAGGTGGTCGGTTCCAGACTCGCCGACCTGGCCAGTTCGGGGTGGGAGAACATGCCCGTGACCGGCACCGGCCGCGTGTGCGGCACGTCGGCGAGCAGCGCGCCCAGCAGGACCACCCGCCGTACGCCCAACTCCCGGACGACCGACAGCAGGTCGCTGGCGAAACCGCGCCAGCGCGTGCTGGGCTCGGCCCCTCGGACCAGCACCACGTCCCGGCCACCGGGGGAACGGGTCAGGGAGACCGTCACGGCGGGCCAGTCGATTCCCTGGCTGACGCCGTCCACCGCGGTGACCCGCGGCCGGGTGACCTGGAAGTCGTAGTAGTCCTCCGAGTCCAGGGAGACCAGCTCCGTGGCGCCCCAGACGTCGGTCAGGTGGTCGATCACGGCGCTGGCCGCCTCACCGGCGTCGTTCCAGCCCTCGAACGCGGCCACCATCACGGGCTCGACCAGCTCCGAGACGCTGTCGAGCTCAGGCACAGGCCGCCTCCTTCAATCATCGGGGTCCTGGGTGCCGGATCACCGTCGATCCGCGCACCGCTGCTGGATCCACCATATGTTCAATCGGGGCGCCGCCGTAGGGGCGGAGCGAACAAACCGCCGAATCGCCACCGGGCGCGCCCAAGTGGCGACGATGTGGAGCATGCCACACCCAACGGATGGGGAGGGGCAAACCGACAGGGAGGCGCAACCACGGTGCGCTATCGTCGAACCACCCGGGTGGTGTCGTCAGGAGTGGCGCCCAGACGGGTCCGCCCGACCGTCCCCAGCGGCCCGCGTGCGGTCCGCATCGTCGTCAACAGTGAAGTCAAAGGTCTATGAGCGCTCGACTCTCCTTCCGTGAGGCCCTCGGTTCCCGTGTCATCGTCGCCGACGGGGCGATGGGAACCATGCTGCAGGCGCATGACCTGAGCATGGACGACTTCCAGGGGCACGAGGGGTGTAACGAGATCCTCAACATCACCCGGCCCGACGTGGTGCGGTCGATCCACGAGGCCTACCTGCGGGTCGGCGTCGACTGTGTGGAGACCAACACCTTCGGCGCGAACTTCGGCAACCTCGGCGAGTACGGCATCGCCGAGCGCACCTACGAGCTGGCCGAGGCCGGGGCGCGGCTGGCCCGCGAGGTCGCCGACGCCTACACCACGTCCGACCAGGTCCGCTACGTGCTCGGCTCGGTGGGGCCCGGAACGAAGCTGCCCACGCTCGGCCACGCCCCCTACGCCCTGCTGCGCGACCACTACGAGCAGTGCGCCCGCGGGCTCATCGACGGCGGAGCCGACGCGATCGTCATCGAGACCTGCCAGGACCTGCTGCAGAGCAAGGCCGCCGTGGTCGGCGCCCGGCGCGCCCGCCGCGCCGCGGGCACCGACACCCCGATCATCGTGCAGGTCACCATCGAGACCACCGGGACCATGCTGGTCGGCTCCGAGATCGGTGCGGCGCTGACCTCGCTGGAGCCGCTGGGGGTGGACGTGATCGGCCTGAACTGCGCCACCGGCCCGGCCGAGATGAGCGAGCACCTGCGCTACCTGTCCCAGCACTCCCGGATCCCCGTCTCCTGCATGCCCAACGCGGGCCTGCCCGAACTGGGGGCCGACGGAGCCGTCTACCCGCTGCTGCCGCACGAGCTGGCCGACGCCCACGACACCTTCGTCCGCGAGTTCGGCCTGGCCCTGGTGGGCGGCTGCTGCGGCACCACGCCCGAGCACATGGCCCAGGTGGTGGAGCGGGTGCAGGGCCGCGGCGTGGTCGAGCGCCGGCCGCACGTCGAACCCGCCGCCGCCTCCACCTACCAGAGCGTGCCGTTCCGGCAGGACACCAGCTACCTGGCCATCGGCGAGCGCACCAACGCCAACGGCTCCAAGGCGTTCCGCGAGGCCATGCTCGCCGAGCGCTACGACGACTGCGTCGAGATCGCCCGCGACCAGATCCGCGACGGCGCGCACATGCTCGACCTGTGCGTCGACTACGTCGGCCGCGACGGCGTGCGCGACATGCGGGAGCTGGCCTCCCGGCTGGCCACCGCCTCCACCCTGCCGCTGGTGCTGGACTCCACCGAGGTCGCCGTGCTGGAGGCCGGCCTGGAGTCGCTCGGCGGCCGCGCGGTCCTCAACTCCGTCAACTACGAGGACGGCGACGGCCCCGACTCCCGGTTCGCCCGGGTCGCCTCGCTGGCGGTCGAGCACGGCGCGGCCCTGATGGCGCTGACCATCGACGAGGAGGGGCAGGCCCGCACCGCCGCCAAGAAGGTCGAGATCGCCGAGCGGCTCATCGGCCAGCTCACCGGCGAGTACGGCATCCGCAAGCACGACATCATCATCGACTGCCTGACCTTCACCATCGCCACCGGCCAGGAGGAGTCGCGGCGCGACGCCCTGGAGACCCTGGAGGCCATCCGCGAACTCAAGCGGCGCCACCCCGACGTGCAGACCACGCTGGGCCTGTCCAACGTCTCCTTCGGCCTCAACCCGGCCGCCCGCATGGTGCTCAACTCGGTGTTCCTGCACGAGTGCGTCCAGGCCGGACTGGACTCCGCGATCGTGCACGCCTCCAAGATCCTGCCGATGAACCGCATCCCCGAGGAGCAGCGGCAGGTGGCCCTGGACATGATCTACGACCGCCGCACCGACGACTACGACCCGCTGCAGCGCTTCCTGCAGCTGTTCGAGGGCGTCGACGCCCAGCAGCTGCGCGCCTCCCGTGCCGAGGAGCTGGCCGCGCTGCCGCTGTGGGAGCGTCTGGAGCGGCGCATCGTCGACGGCGAGGCCGCCGGGATGGAGGCCGACCTCGACGAGGCGCTCAGCCAGCGGCCCGCGCTCGACATCGTCAACGACACGCTGCTGTCGGGCATGAAGACCGTCGGCGAGCTGTTCGGCTCCGGGCAGATGCAGCTGCCGTTCGTGCTGAAGTCGGCCGAGGTGATGAAGGCCGCCGTGGCCTACCTGGAGCCGCACATGGAGAAGGTGGAGGGCGACGCCGGCAAGGGGCGCATCGTGCTGGCCACCGTCAAGGGCGACGTGCACGACATCGGCAAGAACCTCGTCGACATCATCCTGTCCAACAACGGCTACGAGGTCGTCAACCTGGGCATCAAGCAGCCCATCTCGGCGATCCTGGAGGCCGCCGAGCAGCACCGCGCCGACGTCATCGGCATGTCGGGGCTGCTGGTGAAGTCCACGGTGGTCATGCGGGAGAACCTGGAGGAGATGAACGCCCGCGGCGTCGCCGACCGCTACCCGGTGCTGCTGGGCGGTGCCGCGCTCACCCGCGCCTACGTGGAGCAGGACCTCGCCGAGCTCTTCAAGGGCGAGGTGCGCTACGCCCGCGACGCCTTCGAGGGGCTGCGCCTCATGGACGCGATCATGGCGGTCAAGCGCGGCGTGGAGGGCGCCGAACTGCCCCCGCTGCGCAGCCGCCGGGTCAGGAGCGGCGCGAAGCTCACCGTCACCGAGCCCGCGGACATGCCCGCCCGCAGCGACGTGGCCACGGACAACCCGGTGCCCGTCCCGCCGTTCTGGGGGGACCGCATCAGCAAGGGGATCCCGCTCGCCGACTACGCCGCGTTCCTCGACGAACGCGCCACCTTCATGGGCCAGTGGGGGCTGCGCGGCTCCCGCGGCGACGGCCCCTCCTACGAGGAGCTGGTGGAGACCGAGGGACGGCCGCGGCTGCGCATGTGGCTGGACCGGATCCAGACCGAGGGACTGCTGGAGGCGGCGGTCGTCTACGGCTACTACCGCTGCTACAGCGAGGGCGACGACCTGGTGGTCCTGGACGACGACGGCAGGGAGCGCACCCGCTTCACCTTCCCCCGCCAGCGCCGCGACCGGCACCTGTGCCTGGCCGACTTCTTCCGCCCCAAGGAGTCCGGTGAGCTGGACACGGTGGCCTTCCAGGTGGTCACCGTCGGCTCGGCGATCAGCCGGGCCACCGCCGAGCTGTTCGAGAAGAACGCCTACCGCGACTACCTGGAGCTGCACGGGCTGTCGGTGCAGCTCACCGAGGCGCTCGCGGAGTACTGGCACACCCGGGTGCGCGCCGAGCTGGGCTTCGCCGGGGAGGACCCCGACCCCGTCGACCTGGACGCCTACTTCAAGCTGGGCTACCGGGGCGCGCGCTTCTCCCTGGGCTACGGGGCCTGCCCCGACCTGGAGGACCGGGCCAAGATCGTGGAGCTGCTGCGCCCCGAACGCGTGGGCGTGACGTTGTCCGAGGAGTTCCAGCTTGTTCCAGAACAGTCCACCGACGCGATCGTCGTCCATCACCCCGAGGCGAAATACTTCAACGTATGATCTCTGATCCGCAGCTTCCGCAGGCGGTGCTGTTCGACATGGACGGCACGCTGGTCGACACCGAGCCGATGTGGGTGGCCACCGAGGCCGAGGTGGCGGCCTCGTTCGGCCACACCTGGACCGCCGAGGACCAGCGGTACTGCCTCGGCGCCTCCGCGACGACGGTGGCCGCCTACATCGCCGAGCGCACCGGGACACGGACGCCGCAGGGCGAGATCATCGACATGATGTACGCCGCGGTGGCGCGGCGGATGGCCGAGGGGCCCGCGCTGCGGCCCGGCGCCAAGGAGCTGCTCGCCGAGCTGGACGCGCTGGGGGTGCCCATGGCGCTGGTCACCTCCACCTACCGGTCGCTGCTGGGCGCGGCGCTGGGCGGCATCGGCGACCACTACTTCACCGTCACGGTCGCCGGCGACGAGGTGGCCCACACCAAGCCGCACCCCGAGCCGTACCTCAAGGCCGCGCGGCTGCTGGGGGCCGACCCGCGCCGCTGCGTGGCGGTGGAGGACTCGCCCACGGGGGCGGCCTCGGCGCAGGCCGCGGGATGCACCGTGGTCGCGGTGCCGCACGCCGCGCCCGTGCCGGAGGCGGAACGGCGGTACGTGATCTCCTCCCTGGAGGAGATCGACGCGGCCTGGCTGGGGCGGGTGGCCCGGTCCTGACCCGGCCTCCGCTCGCGAAAACCGCCACAACAGGAACCAGCGGGCGGAAAACCCGCATAGGAGGCTTCCACTAGGGGACAAACCCGATGTGAAGACACCGAGCGCGGAGTGAGACTGGGACCATGCCGACACAGATGCCGTTCGAAGGTCTGCTGCTGGGCGCCGCACTCACCGTGGTGGGGCTGATCATCTCGTGGGTGGTGTGGCGTCGCAGGGGCGCCTCGGCGGGGCTGCGCGCCGTGGCGTGGTCGCTGCTGCCGCTGGCGTTCGGTCTCGTCGGACTCATGGGGCTGCTGGCCTCCCTGGCCGGCCAGCTGGTCCGGTTCTTCGCGGGGCTGGTGCTCGACCCCCTGGCCTGGGCCGGGGTGGCGGTGGCCGGCCTCGCGGCGGTGCTGTGGACCACTGGTCGGCTGCTGCGGGGACGGCGGGGCGGGGCCGGTCGGCCCGCCGAGAACGAGAAGCAGCCCAAGGCCGCGCCGGGCCGTCCGGGCTCGCCCGCCGTGGGCGGGGCCGAGCCGGGGAAGAGCACCCCCGCCGCGGGCGCCGACGACGACTTCGCCGAGATCGAGGCGCTGCTGCGCAAGCGCGGGATCAGCTGACCCGCCGCGCGGCGCCCACCGTCCACAGGGCCCCGTTCCCATCGGGAACGGGGCCCCGTCGCTGTGGGGAGGGCCCGCTGTGCCGGGGGAGGAACGGGTCCGGGACGGCTATTGCTTTCGACCCGGACGTTGCGTGAACATGAGGGCACACCCTGTCAGATCAAGGGTGAATGACAGATGGGTAGTACTCGGATCACGATTGCGGTACTCGGGGTGGAATTGGACGATCTGCCGATTACCAGGGAGTATTTTTGGCGAAGTGTGTCACATGACGCACCCTAATTCCCGACACTGTTCGAATCCCTGCCCTGAACAGTCGAAGCGGGTGAACCTTCGGCGACGCGGACCTCCGCACCGCCGAGGAGCGGTCCGGAGGCGCGCGACACCGCGCAGCCGGACCGGCAGTCCGGCCGAATCCGCAGCCACAAGCGCGAGAAGTGGGGGAGTGGTGGCATGACCGCGCCGTTGGACGCGCCCGAGTCGGCGCAGCACGCCGAACCCGAGGCCATCGCCCGGGGAAGACGTGACGCCGCGAGCCGATCCCTCACCCAGATCGCCTGGCGGAGACTGCGCCGGGACCCGGTCGCCCTGGGCGGGGGCGTCTTCGTCGCCCTGCTGATCCTGGTCGCGGTCTTCGCGCCGCTGCTGACGCACTGGTTCGGCCACCCGCCCAACCAGTTCCACCAGGACCTCATCGACCCGGCCACCCAGGGTGTCCTCAAGGACCCCGACGACCCGTGGAGCGGCATCGACCCGACCGGCGGCATGAGCGCCGAACACCTGCTGGGCCTGGAGCCGGTCAACGGACGGGACCTGTTCAGCCGGATCGTCTACGGAGCGCGCATCTCCCTGCTGGTGGCCTTCCTGTCCACCCTGCTGTGCGTCGTCATCGGCACGCTCCTCGGCGTCCTCGCCGGCTACCTCGGCGGCTGGGTCGACACCGTCATCAGCCGCACCATGGACATCTTCCTGGCCTTCCCGCTGCTGCTGTTCGCGATCGCGCTGGCCGGCGTCATCCCCGACGACGCGTTCGGACTGAGCAGCAACGCCCTGCGCATCGCCGTGCTCGTGTTCATCATCGGCTTCTTCAGCTGGCCCTACATCGGCCGGATCGTGCGGGGCCAGACCCTCACGCTCCGGGAACGCGAGTTCGTTGAGGCGGCCCGCAGCATGGGGGCGGGCACCGGCCACATCCTCTTCCGCGAGATCCTGCCCAACCTGGTGGCGCCGATCCTGGTGTACGCGACCCTGCTGATCCCCACCAACATCCTGTTCGAGGCGGCGCTGTCCTTCCTCGGGGTCGGCGTCAACCCGCCCACCCCCACCTGGGGCGGCATGCTCTCCGAGTCGCTGGACTACTACCCGGTCGCGCCGCACTTCGTGATCATCCCCGGTCTCGCGATCTTCGTCACGGTCCTCGCCTTCAACCTCTTCGGCGACGGACTGCGCGACGCCTTCGACCCCCGTTCCTCCGACTGACGCGGGCCGCGGCAGCCACGCCCACCCGCACGGCGGCTCCACCGCCATCCGCAATGAGAAAGGGAACTCAGTGAACAAACGTGTCATGGGATTCGCCGCGTTCGGCGCGGCGGCCGCCCTCATGCTCACCGCCTGCGGCGGTGACAGCGGCGAGAGCGGAGACGGCGGCAACGGCGCCGCCTTCGACCAGGGCAGCACCGAGGTCGTCAACCCCTCCGACGCCGCCGGCGGCACCCTGCGCTACGCCATCTCCGCCAACATGGAGAGCACCGACCCGGGCAACACCTACTACGGCTACGTCTGGAACTTCAGCCGCTACTACGCCCGCACCCTGCTGACCTACGCGGCGGCCCCCGGCCAGGCGGGCACCGAACTGGTTCCCGACCTGGCCGCGGAGATGCCCGAGGTCAGCGACGACGGTACCGAGTGGACCGTGAAGATCCAGGAGGGCCTCAAGTACGAGGACGGCTCCGAGATCGTCGCCGAGGACATCAAGTACGCCATCGCGCGCAGCAACTTCGGCGACCAGGCGCTGCCCAACGGCCCCAAGTACTTCCAGCAGCTGCTCGACGAGGACGACTACGACGGCCCCTACGGCGGCGGCGACCCGCTGGAGGGCTTCGACGCCATCGAGACCCCCGACGACCACACCCTGGTCTTCCACCTCAAGGAACCGTTCGCGGACTTCCTCTACGTCCTCGCCCAGCCGCAGACCGCCCCCGTCCCCGCCGACGCCGACAAGGGCGAGCAGTACCAGACCCGCGTCGGCTCCTCCGGCCCGTACAAGTTCGAGGACGACTACACGCCCGGCGACGGCCTCGTCCTGGTCCGCAACGAGGAGTGGGACGCCGAGACCGACCCCATCCGCACCGCGCTGCCCGACCGCATCACCGTCGAGGAGGGCGTCGAGCAGAACGAGATCGACCAGCGCCTGGTCAACGGCGAACTCGACGTCGACCTGGCCGGCACCGGCCTGGGCCCGGCGATGAAGGGCCAGCTGGTCGGTGACGAGGAGGCCCGCGCCAACCTCGACAACCCGACCACCGGCGCCCACTTCTACCTCAACGTCAACACCAAGGTCGAGCCGCTGGACAACCTCGCCTGCCGCCAGGCCATCCAGTACGCGGTCGGCCGCGAGGGCATCCAGCGCGCCTACGGCGGCGAACTGGGCGGCGAGATCGCCACCCAGGTGCTGCCCCCGGACATCCCCGGCGCCGACCCCTCCTACGACCCCTACGAGGCCGCCTCCGGCAAGCCCAGCGTGGAGAAGGCCAAGGAGAAGATGGAGGAGTGCGGCCACCCCGACGGCTTCGACGTCAACATCGGCGTGCGCTCCGACCGTCCCGCCGAGGTCGACGCGGTCGAGGCGATCCAGCAGAGCCTGGCCGAGGCCGGCATCAACGCCGAGATCAAGGGCTACCCGTCCGACACCTACACCAACACCCAGGCCGGCTCCCCCGACTTCGTCGCCGACAACAAGCTCGGACTGACCTACTACGGCTGGATGGCGGACTGGCCCTCCGGCTACGGGTACATGAGCTCCATCCTCGACGGCGACGCCATCAAGGACGCGGGCAACTCCAACATCTCCGAGCTGGACGACCCGGAGATCAACAAGCTGTTCGACGAGGTCATCAGTGTTGAGGACCCCGAGGAGCAGGCCCAGATCTACGCCGAGATCGACCGTCTGGTCATGGAGAACGCGGCCATCCTGCCGGGCGTCTTCCAGAAGTCCGTCATCTACCGGCCGGACAACCTGACCAACGTCTTCTTCAACCCGAGCTGGCACATGTACGACTACATGACGCTCGGCACCACCGAAACCGAGTAGTCGCCACTCTCGACCAGTAGCGGGAAGGCAGGTGAAGGCGCGGGGCCGGACGGAGCACACACCGTCCGTCCGGCCCCGGCGCCGACCGCGATGCTGAGATACATCCTCCGGCGCCTGGGCGCGAGCGTGCTGCTGCTCCTCGTGGTGACCCTGATGACGTTCGTCATCTTCTACGTGGTCCCGAGGCTGGCAGGCCGGACCACGGAGCAGCTGGCCACCATGTACGTGGGCAGGGCCCCCACCGAGGCCGCCATCCAGGCCACCATCGAGCGCCTCAACCTGGACCAGCCGCTGGTCCTTCAGTTCTGGGAGTTCGTCAAGGGCATCGTCGTGGGAGCTGAGTACACCTTCGGCAACGACGTCGTGCAGTGCTCCGCGCCCTGCTTCGGCTACTCCTTCCAGACCTACCAGGAGGTCTTCCCGGCCATCCTGGACCGGCTGCCGATCACCTTCTCCCTGGGACTGGGCGCGGCCGTGCTCTGGCTCGTCGGCGGCGTCGCCGTCGGCGTCGTCTCGGCGGTCACCAAGGGCAGCATCTTCGACCGGATCTCCATGGGCCTGGCCCTGGCCGCGGTGTCCCTGCCCGTCTTCTTCACCGGCCAACTCGCCCTGGCCTTCCTGGTGCACGACTGGGACCTGTTCCCCAACGCCAGGTACACCCCCTTCACCGAGGACCCCCTCGCCTGGGCCTCCGGACTGCTGCTGCCCTGGATGACCCTGGCCTTCCTGCACGCCGCGCAGTACGCGCGCCAGACCCGCGCGGGCATGCTGGAGACGATGGGCGAGGACTACATCCGCACCGCCCGGGCCAAGGGGCTCAAGGAGAGCCGGGTCGTCCTCAAACACGGACTGCGCCCCACCCTCACCCCGATCCTGACCATCTTCGGTCTGGACATCGGTCTGGTGCTCGGCGGCGCGGTGCTGACCGAGCAGGTGTACTCGCTCAACGGCATCGGACGCTACGCGGTCACCGCGATCGTGCAGAGCGACCTGCCGGTCATCCTCGGCGTCACCCTGTTCGGCGCGTTCTTCGTCGTCCTGTGCAACCTGGCGGTGGACCTGCTCTACCCCCTGGTCGACCCCAGGGTGCGCACAGCCCGCTGACGTCGGGAGCAGCCCGACCGTGATCCGCTGTCCGGCCCGCCGCGGCGGGACATTTGAGCCGAAGGAAGACTGGCCATGACCACTCCGGAAACCGGGAGCCGGGGCGACGGCCTTCCCGTCGTCTCCGTGCGCGACCTCTCGATCACCTTCCCCACCGCCGACGGCGACGTCCACGCGGTGCAGAACCTGTCCTTCGAGGTCCCCGAAGGCGGAGCGCTGGGCATCGTCGGCGAGTCCGGTTCCGGCAAGAGCGTCACCTCGCTGGCGCTGATGGGACTGCACCGCGGGACCCGGGCGCAGATCTCCGGGCAGATCCTCGTCGCCGGGACCGACGTGGTCGCCGCCCACGACAGGGACATCCGCGCCATGCGCGGCAACGACATCGCGATGGTCTTCCAGGATCCGATGTCCTCGCTGCACCCGCAGTACACCATCGGCGACCAGCTCGTCGAGGCCTACCTCACGCACCGCCCCAGGGCGGGCAAGGCCGAGGCCAGAAAACGCGCCGTGGAGGCGCTGGACCGGGTGGGCATCCCCGAGCCGGGGCGGCGGATCAACTCCTACCCGCACGAGTTCTCCGGCGGTATGCGCCAGCGCGTCCTCATCGCGATGGGCCTGGTCTGCGAACCGAAGGTGCTGCTGGCCGACGAGCCGACCACGGCCCTGGACGTCACCGTGCAGGCGCAGATCCTCGACCTGCTCGACGACCTGCGCCGCGACCTGGGCATGGCGCTCATCCTGGTCAGCCACGACCTCGCGGTGGTCGCCGGATCGGTGGACGAGGTCCTGGTGATGCGCAGGGGAGTGGCCGTGGAACGCGGCGACGTGCGCCGGGTGCTCGGCGCCCCGCAGCACCCCTACACCCAGCAGCTGCTCGCCGCGGTGCCCCGGGTCGAGGTCACCCGCGCCCAACGCCGCGCCCAGCTGCGCGCCGAACGCGAGGGCAGGCCCGCCCCCGCCGCCGTCCAGGAACCGCCCCGCGCAGCCGACCGGGACGGCGAGGAACCGCTGCTGAGCGTGCGCGACGTGCGCCAGCGGTTCCGCATCCGCGGCGGCCTGTTCGGCGGCTCCACCGACTTCTACGCCGTCGACGGCGTCTCCTTCGACCTGTACCGGGGGGAGACGCTGGGCGTGGTGGGCGAGTCCGGCTCCGGCAAGAGCACGCTGTCCCGCATGGTGATGCGCCTGCTGGAACCCACCGAGGGCTCCATCGTCTTCCAGGGACGCGACATCACCCACCTGCCGGAACGGAAGATGCGTCCGCTGCGCCGCGACATCCAGATGGTCTTCCAGAACCCCTACTCCTCGCTGAACCCGCGCATGACGGTCGGCGAGAGCATCGGCACGCCCCTGCGCGTCCAGGGCGAACGCGACGGCAAGCTGATCCGCAGCCGGGTCCAGGAGCTGCTGGAACGCGTCGGCCTGGAGCCCTCCCACTACAACCGCTTCCCGCACGCCTTCTCCGGCGGCCAGCGCCAGCGCATCGCCATCGCCCGCGCGCTGATCCTCCGCCCCAAGCTGGTGATCTGCGACGAGCCGGTCTCCGCGCTGGACGTCTCCACCCAGGACCAGGTGCTGCGGCTGCTCGCGGAACTGCAGGAGGACTTCGACCTGACGCTGATCTTCGTGGCGCACGACCTGGCGGTGGTCCGCCAGATCAGCGACCGCGTCCTGGTCATGCGCAAGGGGAAGGTCGTGGAGACCGGCGACAGCGACGAGGTCTACGAGAACCCGCAGCACCCCTACACCCGGCAGCTGCTGGCCGCGGCCCCGGTCCTCGACCCCGACGAGGCCAGGGCGCACCGCGCCGAACGCCGCCGCCTCCGCGGCGAACAGGGGGAACAGCCCGCGGTGGAGGTCGTCTGACCCGACAACCGCGGTCCGGCACGCCGGGGCGGCCCCGATTCGGGGCCGCCCCTCCCGCGTTCCGGAGCGGGCCGCGGCTCAGTAGCCGCCGCGGGTGCGGCGGGCGGCCTGGCGGCCGCGCCGCCCCGCCCCCACGAGGCCGCCGCGGGAGAAGGCGCGCACCAGCTCGCCGCCGAGGTTGACCCCCGCACCCAGGGCCAGGCCGACCGCGACCGCCTCGCCGAGACTGGCCACCCCGGTCAACGGCTCCCCCGTGCTCATCTGGACGAGCCCCCGGTACAGGATGCTTCCGGGCAGCAGCGGGGCGATGGAGGGGATGATGAAGGTCAGTGCGGGCCGCCGGGTACGGCGGGCCAGCCAGTGGCCGAGCACCCCCACCACGACCGCGCCCGCGGCCGTGGCCACCACCGGCGGCACCGCCAGCGCCTCGCGCAGTCCCGCGTAGCACAGCCAGATCAGCACCCCCATGAGGCCGATCGGCAGGAGCGTGCGCCCCGGCGCCACGAGGGAGACCGCGAAGGCGATCGCGATCCCGGCCGCGCCCGCCAGCACCACCGGCTCCATCGAGGTGCCGGCCGAGGGCAGGTTGTCCAGGTCGACGTAGAGGCCCAGCCGCACCGCGGTGTAGGCGACGGCGCCCACGCCCGCGACGATCGCGCCCAGGGTGAAGAAGACCTCCAGCAGCCGCGCGGCCGCCGACACGAAGGCGCCGCTGACACCGTCCTGGAGACTGGAGACCAGGGGACGCCCCGGCAGCAGCGCCATGATGCTGCCGGTGATCACCGCGTTCGCACGCAGCCCCAGGTCCAGTTCACCGCTGATCCACAGCAGCGTCATGCCGGTGCTCGCGGCCAGCAGCGCGGCGACCGCCATCTGGTAGAACTCGGCGACGCCGCGCTCGGCCAACCAGACCGCGGCCCGGTCGCCCAGCACCGTGGCGGCGAACGCCGTGGCCGCCACGATCACGCCGCCGCCCACCATGACGCTGGCGCTGCTGGCGATCAGGCCGAAGCCCGCCACCATCACCCAGCGGGGGTAGGGCGGCCGGGAACGTTTGACGGCGCGCAGCCGGGCGGCCGCGCCCTCCAGTTCGAGCAGCCCCAACGCGGCGTCCTGCACCAGCGCGTGCAGCTCGTTGACCTTGTGGTAGTCGAGGGTGCGGCGGCGCACCACCCGCTCCCCGGTGACCGGGGGCTCGTCCCCGCCGGG
>Ga0079224_100001655_pt1 | contig 26092 bp, 41 predicted proteins | sample Stecom2015_FD_80414 | JGI IMG/M metagenome (GOLD analysis project Ga0079224, IMG submission 80414) | Agricultural soil microbial communities from Utah to study Nitrogen management - Steer compost 2015 | ecosystem: Environmental > Terrestrial > Soil > Agricultural land | place: USA: Utah... | reverse complement strand
TGAAAAAAGATCATCCCGAAATTGTCGCAGCATTAAAAAACGAAGTACTAGCAAATGTGAAAGCATGGGCAGGTTATATGGATATTGATGCTGAGGCAGCTAAAAAGGGAATGGCAACAGGCGAAGCACCTACACAGGCGCAAATCGCTGAAATGAATGCGACGTTTATTAAATCGCAAGCAAGTAAAAAAGGTGATGCAACGGTTGAAGAAACTGAAACTGAAATTCCTGAGGTTGGTGCATCAGCATCGGCAGGAAAATCACCTGAAGCAGAAAAAGTAGATCCAAGATTTGCTGAAATTGATGCAATGTTTAACGCTAAAAACAAGAAGTAATGGCAACAAATTTTATTTCCGTTACTCCGTTGAGTAACAAAGAAACTATTCAAATTGGGGACAACAGTTTTCAGTTTGGTGAGTATAAAAATGGTGGAGTAGTAGCACGTTTGGAAGTGGGTACTATTTTGGCAAGAAATACAACTACAGGACAGTTAGTTCCGTTGGATTTATCTGCTACAACTACGAACGCAAATTCACCAGTTGGATTTAATACTGATGCACGTGATTTTGCAATCAATGAAGCAAAACAAATTCGTTATGTTACTGGTGGTAAAATTAACGAAGATGTTATCAAATTACCATCAGGTGTCACAATGGATTCAATCATTGGAACTAGTGGTTCACCAGGCGCAAAAACGCTACGTGATTACCTTACTGGTATGGGATTTGAGATTGTTAAACCAACACTTTAATCAATTTAGAAATGAAAAGTTTATTTAAAAATTTAGGATGGACGGCATGTGTGTCGTTATTGTTTGCCCCGATGGGGTTGTTTGTTGGTGTTTTCGCTTTGATTATGGCGTTAAGCATCGCATTTGCTAGTAATGCAGGTAGTTTGTTTTCAACGTTGCCTTTAACGCAATTTGACGTATTACACGCAGCAGTTTTGAAACGTTCAGATGAGCGTCAAAACGTTAAACATTTTTTGAGTTCATTTTTCCGTTTGGAAGAAAGAGATTCATTAAATGTTGTTTTTAATACGAAGTCAAAAAACAAAAATGTTGCGATAGACGTCAATTATCAAACAGATGGAATTTTGCATAAACGTAAAGTTGAAACTGGTCAAATGTTGCAAATTCATCAATATGTAAAATACACGAATTTAACAATTTCAGATTTATATACTGGCATTGCGTTAAATCCTGATGCATCAGCTCGTGAAATATATAATTTTAGTGAAATCATTTCACGTGATTTGCATGAGATTGCAGATGAGATTGATCGTGCTAGAGAATTGCAATGTGCGCAATTGTTAAAGAATGGTATTTTACAGTTTACATCGAATGATAATATCAATTTCGGGCGTTCTGCAAGTTCAATTGTAACGGCTACAACTCCATGGACAGCAAATACTGGTGATCCACTAGCTGACATCGAAGCTGGTATTAAATGGATTAGACAAAATTCAAATAATACATCAACAATTTTCAATGTAATTATGGGTGAAGCTGCTGCAGGAATTTTCATTACGAATGATAAAGTTCAAGCGGTATTGAATAATCGTAGAATTGAAATCGGACGTATTGCACCTGAAATGGAAAATGTTGCTGGTGGTAATTTCATTGGTGAATTTACAACAACTGGAGGTCATTTGATTCGTGTATGGTCTTATACTGAAACATACGTGAATGCAGCAGGTGTTGAAGTTTCATACGTTGATAAAAATGATGCGATTATTATTCCAAACAGAAATGAATTAACAATGGTGAAAGGTGCAGTTAGATTGTTACCTGGAACTATGAATTCAGGTATGTTTAGAGGTAAAGCTACATGGGAAACAATGGATTATAGAGCACAGGTACATAAATACCACGTTGCTGAAAGATTTGTTGCGATACCACAAGAATTGAATGAGATTTATACATTAAAAGCAACTAACGTATCGTAATGGCAAAGTATATTTTAAATGTTCATCATGTTGCAGGGATTGGACTTGAGAACGAATCGAACTTGAAAAAAGGCGATATTATCGAAATGGACGAAAAATCGGCTGAAATCCATGTAAAAAATGGATGGTTGTTGCCTAGCACTGAGAAATCAGAATCTAAGGGTACTGAGAAATCAGAATCTAAGGAAAAAACAACAAAAAAATAATTCCCAATAAGTCAAAGAATGAACCCACCACCGTTATGATGGTGGGTTTTTTAATACCGAATAATTATGAGTTATTTACTAGATCAAGCACGAAAAATGGCGTTTAACATAACGTCAAGATTCGACCATTGGAAAACTCCATGCGTGATGAAATTTCAAAATACAGACTATGAATTATTTGGTTTGTATGTTAGGCATAACACACGATTTGATGAGATTGGTAATCGTGTTAGTGCTGTCAAGGCATCAATGACGTTTCATTCAAGGGAACTAAACCGTGTAGGAATTCAGTTTATTAATTCAGGTGGTGTTGTAAATTTAAGAGGTGCAGTAATTACCGTTGCTGATGAATTCGCAGAACGTAAATATGAAATAGTTTCAACTATTCCTGATGAAACACTTGGATTGATTGTATGTGAGTTGAATTTAATTAATAATAACGTTTTAACAGTAGGACCATGAGTGTAGTGATTAATAATCTAAATGGAGATCGTAATTTTTCAAAATTAGTTGATAATTGCGCAACTGTATTGGCAAATAATATGTCAATTTCTGGAATGACTTTAAAAATATTCAAGGAGGTTTACCATGCAATTGCAGAAGTAGATATGCCGTGTATTAATATTTTTTTAAAGGACGTTAATCCAGTTAGATTTGATGCAAATACGTCTGTAAATGAATGTACGGTTGCATTTGTTGTTTACGACATTACTACCGACAAAGGAACTGGTAATTCAGCAGAATCAAAGAAAAATGTGATTAAAATAATTGGTCAGATTAATAATATTTTCAGTAAGCGTATTACGTATGGAATTTTACCGGGAAATGTAGTTCAATCTATACAGCCATCAGGAATTGTTTTTTCAACTCCTGAGGATTTTAATTCAAGCCAAATAATTTTGGGACAGCAAGAAGTTAAATTTATTGTCACAGAGGAAAACGATGAAAAATACACTGAAACATTACAGCAGACAAATACTGGTGTTAACGGTAATATTATTATTGTCACACCTTAATTTCTCACAGGACATACCGTGTGATTTTAATAATAGGCAGTTGCGTATGTATTTGAATCACCTGGAAGCAATGGAGCGTGAAAATAGAAAAATGAAATCAGACAGCTTGAATGCAGAATTGAAACGGTTACGTGAAGTAAATTCAAGCGAATTGAAACTGTATAAATTGGACGTTAAAATAAAACGTGATTCAATTGATTTAATTACTCGAGAAATTGCCGTTAAACGTGATTCTATTCGTTTGCTGGGTAAATTATACTCAGAAGAAACGAAACGGCACGAGGCTACAGAAAAAAGGCTAAAAACGGATATTGTAAACGAACGCAAGAAAACAATTGCATTGTCTGAAGATATTAAAACAGTTGAATTGGCATTATCAAAGGAGCGTGAAAAAATAGCTAAATTGGAATCCGATTTAAAAAAACGTGAATCGGATAATCAGCGTAAAATCGTTAATGTTGAAAAAAGGAATGAGGATTTGCCATTAAAATGGAAAATAATCGGTTCACTGTGTATTATCGGTTCGTTTGTTATCGGTATTTTTATCGGTAAATTAGTTGATTGGTTTCGTAGTATAATTGGATTATTTAAAGTGTTATGAATTTTTTGGAAGTAAAAAAAATGTATGAAACGAAAGGATATCGTTTCTTTGAGAATGGAAACTATAATGTTAATCTATTTTCAATTAGAAGTAGCAACAATATAACAAACAAGTTTGATGACATTGTTGGATTAGCTTATAAGGTAGACGGAAAGGAAATTGTAAAAATTTGGAAAGCTACAACGGATCCTGGATTCCACTATAATAAAAACCATTTATCAAATAAAGGTGTGGCAATTTTACAAGCTGGTCAATGGAAATATCAAAAAGGATTACATAATGGTAAACCTGCATTGGTTCAAGCTGATAAAGTAACTGTTTGGCGTGATATCAATAAAGATCTTGTAATTGACAAGAAAGTTTCTGAAAGTGGATATTTCGGTATTAACATTCATAGAGCAGGTTCAAATAGTACAAATGTAGATAAATGGTCTGCTGGATGTACTGTTTTTGCTAAAGAAAGTGATTTTTTAGAATTTATGGATATAATTAATAAATCAATTTCTATATATGGAAATAAGTTTACATATACAGTTTTTGAAAAATAATTATTACATTTGCCCACCAGCGATTAATTTTTCTAGCATAAGTATGTTTAGGTTAAAAAGAAACGCCCCTATTATTAGAGGCGTTTTTTTGTTTTAATGTTAACGGAATTATCACTCCAAAATTTCATCGTTACCCAAAATTTCAGCAGAAATATCTACTGTTTGATTTTCGGGATTATCAACGTATTCAAATTTATTATTTTCTGCATCGATTACAACAGCCTGATCAGCTTGTAATGCTTTTTCTAATTCTACTGATTTTGGACCCCATTTTTTAATCAATTCTTTTAAAACTGTTTTGAGTGCCATTTTAGGAAATTGAACTGGATCATTCCATGGTGATTTTACGAAACTACCATTCTGATATTTTTTTTCGTACGTTCCATATTTTCGGGCATGCTGTTTTACTTCTTCAAGTGTCCAAAAAATTGTTTTTTCACGTCCATCATGCAAAATAAAATATGCACAATACCCAACAACGTTACCTTTTCCTTCAATGGAAAAATCACCTTTTAATTCCTCAGTCAAATAATTGAATGAATGAAACTGATTTTCATACACTGGAATGGCATTAATACGTTTGTATCTACCAGTTCTATCGGCTAATTGAATTAACCCCAAATATCCCAACTGAAACTGTGCTTTACCCGCGTATGGGACAATCCACGCTTCACCAATTGATGGTAAAATAGACAAATCCAGTGTCGCTGCAATAAGTGCTGCTTGATAAACTGAATGTGGCGATGCGTTTTGCAATGATTGATTATCAGCAACAACAGTTAATATTGAAGTTGCGAATTGTCTTGCTCGTTTTTCGCCTATTATTTTAGCGAATTTTTGAATTGTTTCAGTTCCGTTGAAAAATTCTGAATGTAATTGAATGTTGCTCATTGTTTTGGATGTTGTTTAAATGTTGAATAAAAAAATGCGATTAAGCACACGATTAAATAAATCACGTAAATGAACGGTGATTTACCTTTGACAAATGATATTCCAATAAATAACAATTGGAATAATGAAGCTACTGCAAATAGCGATGGTGCGAAAATTTTAAATAGTGTTTTCATAACTCCATTATTTTAGGTGTGTAACTACTCCATACGCCTGTACGCATACATTCAGCGTATGTTCTTAAATCCTCATTTATTTCCATTATACCTTGGTTTATCATATCTTTGTTCAAAACGTATAAACCATATGCGTATGGTGGTGTTTTTTCAATGGCTAAAAATATGAAATGCTTAATATGTATTCCATTTTGAGCCAAAATACGTTTATAAAATGCATCCTGAACATGATAACGATATTCATATACATGTTTTTTAAATCCACGAGGTGAAGCATCCTTTACGAATTTAGGATCAATTATAATTCCCATATCGGGATCAATCAAATCCGTTCTGCATTTAATTCGTACACCAGTTTCAACATCAATGCCTTTAAACGTTTGCTCAACAACTCCATTTTTAAATATACGTGCAAACTCAGGTATTGAATGGATTATTTCACGTTGCCGTTGCATGTGTTGAAAATCTTTGATATTTATATTATTTCCAGCAGTAACGGCATGACTTACTGTAAATTGAAAATGAAATTCATCAGGTTCAAGTAAATACATGTGTGAAGCATTTCCAATTATAAGTGCCTTTGTTGGTTCGAATGTTTTTTTATCCAATTTTGCATGCTTATAAAATACCGGTGCTTTATGTATCAAATCAAGACCTGATTTTGATATATGCGTAATATCTGAGTGATAATCATTCCCCATAAAACAATCTTACTGGTTTGATATATAATTCGTAATCGTAGAGGCGTTTTTCTAATGTATCTATGCGTTTATGCTGTTTATAAGATAAAATTGATAGCATTAAAATGATAACGCACAATATAATTCTATCCCAACGGATTTTTTTAGGTTCTTTAAATGTATTATTACATCTAGTTTTAAACTCATAAAATGGTAGTTCGTTAACTAGTGTTGGTTTTTTACCACTAACAAGACTTTGTAGTATATTATCATGCTCTGAATAAATAATAGCATTACTAAGACCATTAATAAATCTAATACCATGACTATCCCCAATAATGGATTTAATCTCATCGAATTGCTCACGTGTAATATCTAAAATACAATCGCCAGCTTTTAATTTTTGTTTACTCATAAATCATTTTTTTTTTACAAATATATTATTTTTTTAATACATATAACGAAATTTTAATATATTTGCATAAAAAAAGATATGGCAAAGACAATTTATGAGGAACTGCAAGAGAAATGCAGAGAAAAAAAAATTTCAGTCAGGCGTTTGGCTGAATTGGCAGGTGTGAGATACGAAACAATTACCAGTTGGAAACGTAACACACCAAAATCAATCGAAACGTACAACAAATTAACAAATCAATTAAATAAAATCTAAATTATGGCACAGTTAACAATTACTGGTATTATTACTGGAATTTTTGAGCAGGAAACACGAGGTAGTTACACATTCTACTCAATTGAAGTAACAGAGCAAAACACTCAGTATCCACAAGTTTATCGTATTCAGGTTCCACAATCGAATTACGACAAAATCAATAGTCATGTAAAAATAAATCAAATCATTTCATTGAAGTGTAATCTGAATGGTCGTAATCATACTGGAACTGATGGCATAACTCGTAACTATGTTGGAGTTAACGCATATGATGTTGTTACACAGCCAGTACAGAACGCACCAACGCCAACAGTACAACCAGTTCAACCAGTTCAACAAACGGCATCAGTACCAGTTCATGCGACACCTCAACCAGTACATACACCACAGTCGCAACCAGTACAGCAGGCGCAGGCTACATCAATTCCAGCAACAGGACCAATGCCAGCAACGAGTCCGTTTCCAACACCAACACAGAACGACAATACAAAACCACCGTTCTAAAACTTAAACCAATTCACTGATAATTAAAACCCTCGTTAATTCGGGGGTTATTTTTACATTCTAATTATTATGATAACAATAACACCTAGAGATTACCAACTTGATGGCGTTAATAAAATACGCACACACTACATAAATGGAAATAGAGCTGTTTTATACGTTTTACCTACTGGGGGCGGTAAAACAGTTACATTTACTTACATAACTCAAAAATCAATCGCAAATGGAAATACAGTATGGATAATTGCACACCGTAAGGAATTAATTAACCAAGCCAGTCGAACACTTACAAATTTTGGAGTTTCACACGGTGTAATTCATCCAAAATTTACACCTGATTTTCAATCAAAAGTTCAAGTTGCAAGCGTTCAAACGCTAGTTAATCGCATGGGTAAGTATCCAAAACCTGATTTGATTATTATTGACGAAGCACATCACGCAACGGCTGGAACATGGCGCAAAGTAATCGAAGCAAATCCACAGGCAAAAATTCTCGGAGTTACTGCAACACCTGAACGATCTGATGGTGTTGGTCTTGGCGATGTTTTTGATTCAATAGTTGTAGGTCCTCAAATTTACGACCTTATAAATGATGGTTATTTAGTTGAACCAGTAATTTATAAACCACCAATGCTGGCAAATTTAGATAACGTAAAACGTCATAAATCTGATTTTGTGCGTGATGATTTGGCATTAGAAATGAATAAACCTAAAATTACTGGTGATGCGATTGAGCATTATAAAAAACATGCGTTTGGATTGCCTGCAATTGTATTTACAGCGAACGTACAGCATGCCAAAGACGTTGCGCAACAATTCAGAAATGCAGGTTTTGCGTTTTATGCCGTTGATGGTTCAATGGATGATAAGGAACGTGATTTTTTGATGTCAAATTTAGGTACTCAATCCGTTATGGGTTTGGTTTCATGTGATTTGATTTCTGAGGGTACAGATATTCCTGCAGTTGGATGTATTATTAATTTACGACCTACACATTCATTGAGCTTATATTTACAGCAAATCGGACGCGGATTACGTACGATTGAGGGGAAAAACCATTGTGTAATACTAGACCATGTAGGAAATACCATCAGGCATGGTTTACCTACATTTCACCGAGATTGGTCGCTGGATGGTCGTATAAAACGAAAACGTGGTTCATCGAGTGAAGCTAATATTTTAATTACAACATGCACGAATTGTTATTTTACTGGCTTGAAGTTTACCGTTTGCCCTGAATGTGGTGAGCATATTCCGGAACCTGAAACAAGGGAAATTGAACAAGTTGATGGTGAATTGGAGCGTGTTCAGGATGAAAAATTTCAATTTAAAAAACGAGTTCATCAGGCACGCACACGTGATGAGTTAATGGCAATAGCACGTGAAAAAGGTTATAACATAGGCTGGGTTAACAGAATTATGGAAGCTAGAGAAAATAATCGTGTGTTGTAGTTGTGTATTAAAATAATAGTATATATTTGTGAAAAATTGATAGTTATGAAAGAAACATACCTAGATTCCATTAAGGAAATCAACGAAAAAATTAATGAACTCGATCCGAAAACGCAATCCGATGAACGCAAACAATGGATTAACCGAAAACATGAATTAACTGATGAATATATCGAATCATGCAAACCATGTAATTACGGTGATTTATTTACGTGTGTTTCTCATGGTGGACGTAAAATAAAAGGCATTGCAGTTAGTTTCAGAGTATTTAACGGTGATGTTATGGTTGATAGTTATAATCCAGTAATTAATGGAAAGAAAAAATCAACGGTGGCGTATTTTAGTTTGATGTATAATAATTTTGAGGTCCAAAAGCCATGAAAGAAACAAACATCATGCGCCTTATAATGGCGAAACTTTCAACGCTTGGATTTCGTGTGTTTAGAAACAATACTGGTAAGGCATACGTAGGCGATAAACATATTCCAATAAATACACCTGGAACATATCATTTAAATCGAGGTGATATGATTATCAGGAATTATCGTATATTTCACGCTGGATTAATGAAAGGTAGTAGCGACTTAATCGGCTGGAAAACTCAAACAATAACACCTGATATGGTAGGAAAAAAAATTGCTATATTTACAGCCGTTGAAGTAAAAACACCAACTGGAAAACCAACAGATGAGCAATTGATTTTTATTAAAAACGTAAATGATGCAGGTGGAATCGCTACAATTATGCGATCACCTGATGATCAAATCTGATTACCATGAAACACGATATTATTAGCAAAATACTACTTTCGCAGGTGGTTGAAAAAATAACCCCCATAACTTACAGAAAAAACGGTGAATATATCGCAAAATGTGTGAGTGGACAACATTTAGACAAACGTCCATCAATGCACGTGAGCGATAATATGATGCGTTTCAAATGTTTTTCATGTGGATTCGGAGGCGATGCTATTGATTTTGTGATGAAAACACAAAACGTTGATTTTAACCGTGCCGTTGCGATTTTAGAGGGTGACGACCGTTTGATTATCCCTGAGCATGAATTAAATGAAATTAACAATAAACGTAAGAAAAAATCATTCGATGTATTACCACTCGCAAATCCAAATATTCCACCCACGTTTAACCACTCAGAATATGGAATGCCAAAAATCATATATCCATATAAAAACCTATTAAATCAATTAATCGGTTACACGTGTAGATTTGAGTTTCCTGATGGAACAAAGGATATTTTACCATACGTTTTTGGACGTTTCGAAAATGGAATTGAAGCATGGAAATATGCAGGATTTCAAAATCCTAGACCGATGTATGGGATGGAATTTTTAGGCGCATATCCAAACGCAAAGGTAATAATCGTTGAGGGTGAAAAATGTGCTGATTACGGTAATCGTAAAATGCACGAATCTGAGTATAGAGGTAAATACGTATTCTGCACATGGATTGGAGGCGCTGAGGCGGTACAGAAAACAGATTTAAGCGTTGTTTTTGACCGTGACGTTATATTGTGGCCTGACAATGACGAACCAGGAATCAAGGCTATGAAATCAATCGGTAAAATTATCGGTGGTAAATACATTCACATACCAGCAGATAAACCTGAAAAATGGGATTTAGCTGATTCAGATTTTACAGCTGAACAAATTATATCGTTCATTGATGAGAACACGCACGTTGATTCGATGAAAATAAAATCTGAAAAAACAGTTGTAGAAGTAAAACCAGCAGAAGTACCAAAACCACCATCAGCACCAGCCGTTATTGATTCATTGGGTGAAATGTATTTTCGTGTGTTAGGTTACTCGAAAAACGAAAAATCTCATTTAACATACTGGTTTTATTCGTATGAACCGAAAATGGTTGTATGTTTTACAGCCAGTGGATTAACGAAATCGAATTTAATGACATTAGCACCGATATTATGGTGGGAGTCACGCTTTCCAGGTCCAGGAAATTCAAAACTGAATATGGATTCAGCTGTTCAGTCTTTAATTGCTGCGTGTAATAGAGTAGGTATTTTCGATGAAGAAAAAATACGTGGTCGTGGTGCATGGCGTGATAACGATAAAGTTGTTTTGCACGTTGGAAATAAATTAATAATTGATGGTAAAAAATGCGGTTTACATCAGTTTGAATCAAATTACATATACGAAGTAAATAAACCTATAAAATACGGAGGTGTATCAGCGTTAAATAAATTTGATGCGTATAAATTCATGGAATTAATGCAATGGTTTTCATGGGATCGTCCTGAAACTGCATACACGTTTGCTGGATGGCTTGTAATCGCTCCATTTTGTGGAATATTAGATAATAGACCAAACGGATGGTTAACTGCGCAATCAGGAACTGGTAAAACATGGATTCAAGAAAATGTTGTACGTAGAATTTTAGGGGATATTGCGATTTCAGTTAATTCAGATACAACGGCGCCAGGTATTAGGCAGTCATTGCAGTCAGATGCACGACCGTTAATTTTTGATGAAACAGAAGCTGAATCGATCCAAGCACGTCAACGATTAAAGGATGTTTTAATGATGTTAAGAGGTTCGTTCAGTAATGGCGAATCAAAGATTATTAAAGGTGGTATGGATGGACGTGCCAAAGCTTATGAAATTAAAACAATGGCAATGTTTTCATCAATTGGTGTGTATTTAGATCCAAAAGCAGATAAACGAAGATTTACAATTTTTGGATTGAAAAACGATTCCAGTAAACGTGATGATGCGTTTGATCAGTACAAGGAAAAATATTTCTCGATCGTAACGGATGATTATATTAGAGCATTGCAGGAGCGTACTATAAATATGTTACCTATAATTATTCAAAATGTAAAGGTATTTTCAAAGGCGATTAATAAGAAATTAAATGATACATCGGTTTCTGATTTGTTAGGTGGTTTACTTGCTGGTGCATGGTCATTGATGAGTGATGATGTTGTAGAATTTAATCAAGCATTTGAATTTGTAGATCGTTTTGAGTGGAATAATGAAAAAATTATCAAAGACGAAAAAGATGAAATACTGATGTTTCAGGAAATAATGAGTACGCAGATTAGAATAGATAACATTAATTCGTTTACAATTGGTGAATTATTGAGTTTTGAGCATAATCCATTGTTGATAAATGAATTAATGATTAGTAACGACACAGCACGTTTTAGATATGAAATAAATCGAGCGTTAGGAAATTATGGTATTAAATACGTTAAAGGTCGTATTTGTTTTGCAAATAATAATCCAGCGTTAAAACGTTTGATGTATAATTCAGCATGGGTTCATGCGATTGACCAATTATTATTGCGTTTGCCTGATGCTGAAAAGGATAATCCACGTGAATACGTTCGTGGTCAAGGTTCAAAGCGTGGAATTAGTGTTCCAGTAGAATTATTGACTGAATATGTATCGTAGTGTAATTTGTTTTCGTGGTTGTGAATATGAAATTATGCACGATGTTGAATTGTGTGATATTTCGAAGTATAAAGGCGATAACGTTCGTGGGTTAATTAAGTGGTTACGATTGGAATTATCGTCTGAAAATATTTTTTTGATAAAATAATGATATATTAGAAAAATAGTATATATTTGTGGCACAATATCTGTAATATGTAATTGATAATCCATCATTTACGTATTTAGGTAATGTTTGCCGTGGCTAAATTGGTATAGCTGTAAAATGTGGGTTCGATTCCCATCACGGCAACTAATTTTTAAACTGAAAATTATGAGTAAGGATTTACACACGTTAATGCATGAATTTAAAAATGAATGCAGAAAACTCGGTTTCGAAACTGAGATTGTTTTTAAAGGTATTGATAAGCCGAAATTAACATTAGTTAATTGTACAGGTATTTATACGATATCAAACCCCGACACCGTAAACGAATTAATTCGTGATTTACTTAAAACCCCTGATTTTAAAGGATGCGAAATTGAATGTGTTGGTGGACTTATTAATGTAATTGTAAAATCTAAATAAAATAAATATCATGAGCAAAACAGAAATCAAGGTTTTCAATGACGAAAACAAATTAATCGACACGCTAAAATCAGAAATCGTTGCAAAGGCTGGAAATGCTCCAGTTGATTTATTGAACCTTAAATCAATCAATAAAATTGAAAATAAGGCGCAATACGATACAATGATTGACGGTCGTAAAAAATTGAAAAAATACCTTTCAACTACAAAAAACAGCCGTCTGGAAATTACACGTCAAGTTGATTCATTTAAGAAAGTTTTCATGGATTTTGAAAAACAACTTACTGAACCAGCTGAGGATATTTTGAATTATATCGAGCCGATCATTCAGGATTTTGAAGAAGCTGAGGAACGTGAAAGACAACGTATCTATCAGGAACGAATCCAACGTTTAAATGAAGCTGGTTATTCAGCTGTTGGTGAAATTATGGTAAACGGAATTTATCAATTGACACCTGATAAAATTTCCAGTATGTCTGATGATGAATTCCAATCATGGGTTGATATGGGAAATGCTGAAAAACAGCGTTTGGAAATGTTACGCCAACAAGAGGAACAGCGTTTGAAAGAAATTGAAGAACGTGAGCGTATCGCAAATGAAAAATTAGCTGAGGCAAACAGATTGATGGCTGAAATGCAAGCAAAAATGGCTGAATTAACAGCACAGGAGCAAGCACTCGAAACAGCATACGAAGCACCAGCACCAGTAACGGAACCACCAATGCAAACTGCACCAACCATTGAATTTGGAGTTCCTGAACCAATTGAACCAGCACCAGTAGAACCAGTATTCACATTATGTACTGAATCTTACAATCAAGGTGTTCAGGATGCTTACAATATCCTTAAAAATTCAGGATATACACCTGAGGGAGTTCCAGTAACGATAAAAAAATCAGAATACATGGAAATGATTCTGAATCTAAAAAAATAAAAAATAAGCCTCGCATTGATTGTGAGGCTTTTTTCTTATATTTACACCCAAACAAACAACTACTGTTTTGATGGATTTAATCAACGACATTTTAATTGGAGGTACTGGAGGATCAATAATTACAATGATCGTCACTAAATTGCTGTCTAAACGTAGCGACAAAGTAGATATTGAACAACGTATCAACACCATACTGGCTGATTCAGTTGAATCAATGAATCAAAAAATTAAAGAAATAGAATCTAATGCAAATGACCTGATAAAAAAAAATGTTGAATTAACATTGGCAAATAATCAGGCGCAAATGCAAATAAAAATCTACGAACAGCACCTATCGGGATGTGGATCATGTGATAAATCAAAAATTTTTAAAGTACAGTAGTTTTGTATATTAATTTTTTAGTATATATTTGCTAAAAAAATTGATTTATGAGTGATTTATTTACAGTTTCAAAAGAGCGAGTTGAACACATTGCAACTGGTGTAGTATTACTTGCTATTAATGATGAATGGATTAACGGAATACAGCACGTTAATTGTTTAGTCCCTCAGACAGACGAAAAAAATAATTGGTATTTCGCCAATGCCACCTATTCAATTGATGAATTAAAACTACTGAGATGATCCACCTACTCCCATCAGGAAAATATCACATTCCAAATCCATCAGGAAAATCGTATTTCATTACCGATAATGGTGTTAAGATTTCAAATGATGAGTTTCTTCATGAAGAAACTGGATTTACTTCGATTTACTACGAATCAAAGCAATCAAATCGTTTGTATCCAGTTTTTGAAGCGTTTCCACCGATAACAGAAATGCAACGTCATATTTTAGATCGTAAAAATCAAAAAATCGAATTGGATGGATTAAAATATGATTCATCCCATAGGCATGCGACAATGTTTGCCGAAATGGGAGTTAAATTTCACAGTGAAAATGATATTGAAAATGCTATGTTATGTAAACGTCATGTGATTAATATTTGGAAGTTTATTGTTAAATAATTTGTGTATGAGCAAGGCAATTGACCATAACATCTGAATTAGCGAAACGTTGCTAAATTAAACTAATTGAAATTTTAACATATTTTAACAATTTAATTGGGTAATAACTTGCACAATCGAAAAAGAGTTACTATATTTGCTATACAGAAACAAAGTAATAACGATTAAAAATTAGAAATTATGGCTGCACCAGTAGTAATTCAAACACAAAGAGTAATTTGCTTCCATGAAACATTCTATATGATAGGAGCAAATAAAGAAGCCGTATCGAAAGGCATTGAAGCAGAAGGCGTTCATAAAAGAACTTACAAACAAGTAAATCGTTCGAAAGAAGAAATGATTAAAATGAATGAAGAAATTATGTGCTTCCCAGTTATCGAGCCCTCTAAATAGAGGGTTTAATAAATCTAAAAATTAGAAATTATGAACCATAAAGAATACATAGAATTTCACGATAAATTCACAAATGAAAATAAGTTTGAATTTTCACACGGTATTTATTTGTACAGAGATTTCGTAAGAAATAGACCCGTAAACAGTAACGTTTTAAAAGAGTTTACGAAACTTGTAAAAGCTACTCCAGGAGTTGAAAGAGTGTTTAATTATCTTTTAGAAAAAAATAAAGATAGTTCGGTTACAATTTCTGCGATTAATCTTCTCCAGGAAAATATCGCATAACACTATCGGGGGGTGTTAAATAAAAGGAATTAAATATTTAAAAAACAGAAATCATGGAAATCAAACTAAAACAAATCGGGTTAAAAATCCGTGAAGAAATTCTAAAGCGTGGAAGCATTTTGGAGTTTTCAAAATCGGTAAACGTGAGTAGAAGGACTATTCACACAATAATCAAAGGCGATAAGCCTTATAATGTAGATAGCCTAATTGTCATTTGTGATAAATTGGGGATTGAAATTGATTTGAAACCATCGAAAATTTAAAATCATGTTCAAATTAGAATTATACGACAGAATAGGCAATAAACTAAACTTAGGAGATATTGTAAAAGTGTCAAATGGTAGGGAGTTCACGTTTTATGCCGAAGTAAAATATTTAGAAAACGAAAAGGTTATAACTCCATTTCACACGTTTAGTTTTCATTCGTTTGAAAAAGTTGATGAGATTCCAGAACACGCTAAGAAATTAGCAGAGGAAAGATATGATATTTGGTTTACTTATTCTCCTGAACTCGATGAAAAAGAAGCTATTGAACATGCGAATAAATACCTTACTGATTGGAGGCAATGCGAACGCTTATTAGAAAATCGATGCTTTAGAATAGAGCTTATTTAAATGACCTATAACGGTCTGGCAGCTTGCCGTTCGGCAGGGAAATAGAATTACAAACTTTCAAAATAGCAATAAGATGAATAAAGAAACAAAACCCAAAAACTTGCACGTCAGCCCTGCTGACGGCAAACCGCCTGTTGTAGGCAGTGCTTCACGCAGACCTTGGAACTGGGGTAAGAGAAAGCCTGTAACAGATGATTGTGGGAATAAGTGGTGCGATTGCAAAGAACCGAAGTTAATTAGTGGCGATGGACGTGGACAGGCTTTCTGTCTGCTATGTATGACACCGTGGTATCATTAGCATTGCCCATAACGAGCAAGGGCTTTGCGTTCGTGCGGGTTTTGAAAATATATCGTTCACAATAAAAACTACAGATAAAATGAGTACAAATGTTGAAGGGCAAAGCGTCAGCCCAAATGACGCAAAACCCGTGTTATCTGATGTGCCTTGTTCGCTTCATTTTGTTGTTATTAACATAGCTGCATTTCAGGCGACAGGTCAAACAGATAGACGAGTGGTGACTATAAAACTGACTGCTGAACAACAAAATGAACTTAGGCAGAAAGTGAATAGAGTTGATAACGCCTCATTCTTTGATGTGATGATGAGTTTTGATTAGGTATATCAGATAACTAATAGATAAGTCTAGTTTTATAAGACTAATACATCCAAATTGGAGAGATTAGTCTAGTTTATAACTAAAGCCACTCAATGTGGTGTTTAATAACTTAAATAGAAATGAAAAACACATTTGAGATAAAGAACGGACTAAAAGTATGGGTAAGCGGTTCGGTTGTTATTGAATCTGTTAGGCATATCGTTCGTGCTGGATTTATTAAGTGTAATCATGTCCTGAATGGGAAATCATGGAATACAACAAAAGAATTGTACAGATGCAGTGAATGCTTTAAAGATGATATAGAGCCGATTATACCAAAACAAAAACATGCTAATGTAGTTCAACTATCATTATTCGATTAAACAAAAGCCACTCAATTACGGGTGGCTTTTTTCGTGTTAAGACTTTTCGATTTTTGTAACACGTCCAAGTATCATGTTACAATAATTCAATTTTTATAATATAATTTTTTTATACAAAATATTTGTATATTAAAAAATATACTATATTTGCTCTATAATTAAAAACTGATAGATATGATTGTTAAGAAAATAGACCTTAAAATTTCTGAAAGAAATACTAAGTTCAAGACAGTTAATGTAAAAACATCAATTGATGCAGCTCGTTTTTTCAGAAAGCTATACAAAGACGATTTGGAAATTTACGAAAGTTTCTATATAGCGATGTTAGACCAAAAAAATAACATTATAGCCTATGCGTTAATTAGCCAAGGGGGCGTTTCAGGTTGCGTGGCAGATGTTAGAATCATTTGTAAGTATGCTATTGAAACGCTATGCAGTAGTGTTATTTTGTGTCACAACCATCCATCTGGAGATCTAACTCCTTCCGTATCAGATATTGATTTAACAAATAAGATTAAAAACGCTTTAGAGCTGTTTAATATCAGATTATTAGATAGCTTAATATTAACAGCAGATAGCTTCTGCACAATATCAAACAACTAATGACAACAGAAAAACTCATACTCGGTGGTGTGTTTCGTTATTTCGATTATAACGAACTATTTAAAATAACTGCAATAACTGGTAATTCCATAAGCGCAGTTGCGTTAAATACAGACAAACCAAAAACATTATCAATAAAACCTAATGATGTGATACAAATTCCGTTATCTCATTATAGAATTGAACAACTAGGATTTATTGAATATGATTTGCATATTTATATGCTTCCAAATAACGAAACAATGGTGCCAAACTATGATTTTATCATAAGATATAATGATGGTTTATTCTATATAGGTGATCGAATCATTCGAAATATTATGCATCTGCAGGCCCTTACTAGATTTTATATTGATGTTGAATTAAATACTGATTTACTAATATGACATCACACAAAATAACAATGGAAATCATTCAGCTTCTGAATATTCCAGATAAAAAAACTGCTGAGTTGATTGGGAAATCTTCCGATACTGTAGCACGTAAGAAATCAGAAAAATACCCAGCATATAAATTTAACGATCAAGATATGCAATCAGTTAAATCCTATGCGCATGGAGTTATTAACCGTTTAAATTTAGTCCTATGATTTTTTTTATTATCGCATACTGGATATATTTTGCATGTAGATTATTCAGTTCGAAACGATCAATCGTTTTTTTTATTAGTGAATTAAACTGGATTGATTCGGTTTTAATGGTAGTTATTTTAGTTTTAATGTTAGTAAATTCGGTATTATAATGCACCCATTAATCAGAAAAATACAAAAACAAAATCCATCGGTGGAAATTACGGATAAAACCCAAAAACATCTGATGGATCAATTCCGTAGCTATACGAATAAATTAATCAGTTCACGTGTGAAAACAATTCATATTACTGGTTTACCCGAAACGATTAACCCTGATTCAATTAAAATTAAACGTATAATACACGGTGAATATCATCACACTGGTAAACATCTGAAACTGGATTTATTTGAAAATCTTGAATTTATGTGTTATTCGAAAACTGAACGATTCATTCACATAATGGCAGACAATAGTCAGATATTGGTCTGTGAGTACTAAAAATTTAATAACAAATAATTATGGAATATTCTGATTTTTTAAAAACAAAAGAAAAACAATTCATTGAAAGTGGATTTCAAGTAAATGAATATGAATTAAATCCTTTGCTAAAGGATTTTCAGATTTACGGAATTAAAACTGCGTTAATGAAAGGTAGATTTGCTTTTTTCTTTGATTGTGGGTTAGGCAAAACATTCTGTCAATTAGAATGGTCAAAACATGTTTTTAATCACACGAACAAAAAAGTTTTAATATTGGCACCTTTAGCAATAGTTGAACAAACTAAAAATGAAGCTAAAAAATTCGATATACCTTTACATTGTTTTGACATCATTAATTATGAACAGCTTAAAAATATTGACACATCTATTTATAGTGGAGTTGTTTTGGATGAGAGTTCAATATTAAAAGGTAGAGATGGGAAAATGTCTAAATTAATAATTGACACGTTTAGAAATTTCAAATATAAATTAGCTTGTTCAGCAACTCCATCACCAAATGATCATATGGAGTTGGGACAACATTCTGAATTTTTAGGTGGAATGTCTTATTTAGAAATTTTAGCCATGTATTTTGTTCATGATGGAGGAGAAACATCAAAATGGAGGTTAAGAAAACATGCTCATGATGATTTTTGGAAATACGTATCATCATGGTCAATGGCAATTGATAAGCCTGATACGCTTGGATTTTGTGGAATTGGATATAATTTGCCTGAAATAGAATATATTGAACACGTAATTAAAGTTGAAAACAATACACAAACTCTATTCGCAGATGTAGCAGTTTCAGCAACAGACTTACATAAAGATTTGAAAAGAACATTTGATAAAAGAATCTCAAAAACAATTGATCTAATTAACTCAAATAATGAAAATTGGATTGTATGGACGTTATCGAATGATGAAGCTAATACTTTGAATAAATTAATACCTGATGCTATTAATGTTCAAGGATCTGATAAACCAGAATATAAAGCAAAATATCTAAATGGATTCGCAAACAATGATTTTAGAGTGTTAATTACTAAAACATCTATTGCATCAATGGGTATGAATTATCAAAATTGCCATAACATGGTTTTCACTTCTTACGATTTTAAATTTGAACAATTTTATCAAGCTGTTCGTAGATGTTACAGATTTGGTCAAAAAAACAAAGTAAAAGTTCATTTACTGATACCTGAAAGTCAATCAAATGTAAGGCAATCAATTTTAGAAAAACAAAACAATCATTTTAAAATGATTTCAGAAATGGCTAAATACTCTGCCAAACAAGACTACAAAAAAAATAAACCAGAAAGAGAATATAAACAAGTAGAAATATTAACACCTAAATTTTTATAAAAATGAAAAAAGTAACATTAAAAGATCAAGTGATTTCAGATAATTACGCATTATACTGCGGTGATTGTGTAGAAGTTTCAATGGGATTACCAAATAATTGCGCTGATATTACAGTATATTCACCACCATTTTTTGAATTGTATGTTTATTCAGATGATCCAAAAGATATGAATAACAGTGCTAACTATGATCAATTTAAAACACACTACGAATTTCTATTACAAGAAATTAAACGAATTACAAAACCCGGTAGAATAATAGCAGTTCATTGTATGGATTTGCCTATACAGAAAGGTAAAGAGGGGTTTATTGGACTTAGAGATTTTTCAGGAGATCTAATTAAAATGCATCAAGAAGCTGGAATGATTTACCATTCAAGGGTGACAATATGGAAAGATCCAGTAATTGAAATGCAACGAACTAAAGCATTAGGATTACTTCATAAAACAATAAAGAAAGATAGTTGTATGAGTAGGGTTGGTATTCCTGACTACGTTTTATTTTTTAGAAATGAGGGAGATAATGAAGTTCCTATCACACATCAAGACGATGATCCATTAAAACCTGATTATTTACCAGTTGATCTATGGCAAAAATACGCATCGCCAGTATGGTATGATATTGATTATTCAAGAACGTTACAATATCGATCTGGACGTGATGGAAATGATGAAAAACACATTACTCCTTTACAGTTAGACACGATAGAACGAGTATTACATTTATACTCTAATGAGGGTGAAGTTGTTTTCAGTCCATTTGGTGGTATTGGTTCGGAGGGTTTTCAGGCTATAAAAATGAACAGAAAATCAATAAGTATTGAATTAAAGGATAGTTATTTTAACTTAAATGTTAAAAATCATAGAGATATTGATATGGAAAAAAATTCAATACTAACACTATTCTAGCATGCTAACCAACGTAACAATCCAATGCGAACCTGAGCAAATACCTGTCGCACGGTCAAAATTAATCGAATTAGGTTATTCGGATTACAGTAAATGGAATGATTTTTACGTTCATGATTCAAATTGTGATATGATAATCATATTTCCTGATGGTGAATTTATCATTCAATATTATAATTCGATGGCATATCCAGTAATTAGTTTTGATGAATTTTTAAAAAAAATATAATTTTTTTTATACAAAATGTTTGTATATCGAAAAAAAGTATTATATTTGTTTCATCAAACAATTAAAAACTGATAGATATGAACACAAAAATGAAAAATCTTTCTATTGAAAACTTCAACGCTGGTGTTGAGTTTATTTTTAACAATTCAAAAGAAGAAATGCAAATCATTAATTTCTTAGTTGAAAATGGTCTAGACTGTAATGTTGTAAAAACACCTAATTCATTTCGTAAAAGAGAGGATGTAACAACTACAAACTCAGAAGAAAAATTAGCTGAGAAATATCATAATTATTTAGAGGAAAATAAAATTCTACCTTATGACCTATTTCATAATAATCAAATCTTAACATTGGAAATTGCTAAAAGGCTAATTGGTAAAACTATTGCTGTTACTAATCCTGAGGATAGAGCTAATAAACCTTACACTAGAATAGGTACAATTTTAGCAATAGAATCAGAATGGGATTTAGCAGGAAAGGAGGATCATTCTCATTTAGATGGAGGTAAGTATGCAACACGTCAAGATTATTGGAAGTCTTACATGGGAGAGTTAGCTATTGAGGATAAGAAAAACAGAATGAAAATAGTAAGTGAATATGCTCTTTACTGCACTTGCGATCTACAAGATAAATGGACATTTAAGGAGCCTACATTTTTTGGCTCTGACTCGGATAGAGAAATCTACTATAAAATAATAGATTAATGAAAAAAATTAAATGCTACAGCGTGAGGCTTAAAAATCTCACGCTAATTTCATCCAAATGCTGGAAAGCAGAAGATTGGCAGGGGAATACGTTTCTAATCCCAGATTCACAATATTTTGGAAGAGATTATGATGTACAAAAATCAGATGCTTATTGGATAGCTTCTTGGATTATAGATAAAGAAGAATGTAAACTAATGGTATCGACAAAAAAAATAGGTTGGTATAATCCTAAAAAAGGAAAAGTAGAGCCAAACATTACCATCGAAGTCATCAAAATTACTCCTCCAAAAATTAAATTTGATCCAAATCAACAACCAAATGAAAGCCTTATTAAATAACCAACACGAAGCTATTTCGCACCTACAAACAAAAAAAGTAGGTGCATTATTCAAAGCCCCTGGAACTGGAAAAACACGTACAGCTGTTGAATTAATCAAACAAGTTAATCCGGACTATGTGCTTTGGTTGGCTCCATACAGATCGGTAAATCCGAAAATCGAAAATACTGGAATTAAAACCGAGGTTGAAAAATGGCATCAATTCGAAAATATTGATTTTATTGGAATACAATCAATCGGAATGAGTGATCGTGTGTATTTGGATGTCACCAAAAAATTAACCGATGCGATCAATCCATTTATCATTGTTGACGAATCACTATTGATTAAAAATCCAACTGCAAAACGTACTGATAGGTTGCATGAATTATCACATTTATCTGATTATAAATTAATACTTAACGGAACACCATTTAGCCGAGATTTAACCGATTTATGGGCGCAAATGAATTTCCTATCACCATTAATTCTAAATATGAGTTATGCTGAATTTGAAAATACATTTTGCGAAAAAACAATAATCAAAAAAAATGGCCGTATTACCAACGAATTTATTACTGGGTATGCGAATATTGACTACCTATATCATCTTATAAAACCATTTATTTACGAGGCTGATTTGGTTTTAAACGTTGATGTGGAGCATATTTACAATTCTTATGACATATCCAATGAATCACGTAAACAGTACGAGGAAATAAAAAAATATTTCCTATGTGATGAATCGCTTGAGGAATATAATAATAATATTTTCCTGATGATGGTGCAGAAACTTCAGCATTGCTATTGTAAGGAAGTAACCAAACTTGATTTAGTGAAAGAAATCATCAATAAACACGGTATCGAAAACGTTGCTGTTTACACGAAATTCATTGATTCAAGAGTATTTCTACAAGAAAACATTCCTGGAATCAATGTATTTTCACTGCAATCTGATTCGATGTCTATTAATTTGCAAGACCAATTCAACGTAACAATTGAATTCGATAAAACTTGGGATTGGGCGAATGTGGATCAATACCAACGCAGAATTTTCCGTACTGGACAAACTCGTAAATGTTATCATTATTATTTAGATGGCAATATCCCACTAGATAGCCTTATAAAAGAGAATAACGCTAAGAAGCTGGATGCACTTAGCTATTTTAAACAAATAAGTAAAATTGATTTATATGAAAGTATATAATACAAACATAAATGTATATGAAGCTTCTAAAATTAGAATAAAAGAGCAGATTAATTCTTTTCCTGATTTTTATGTTAGCTTCTCTGGTGGTAAGGATTCTGGTGTTTTAATAAACTTGGTTATTGAATGCGCAACAGAATTAAATAGGCTTCCAGTAAAATGTGTTTTCTCAGATTTAGAAGCTATTTTCATGGAAACAGAAAGATATGTAAAATCAATAATGGAGAATCCAAAAGTCGACCCATATTGGCTTTGCATAGAAGAATTAGATGATAACGCAAGTAGTGTTTATGAACGTTATTTCAAAATATGGGATTCCCAAAAAAAAGACAGCTGGATTCGTGAAATGCCAAGCATGCCATACGTAATAAATATGAATAATATTGATCCATTATTCAAAAAATACATTGATGGCAGTCTTGAAAATTGGTCTATCGAATGTTTTGGGGAGTATCTTTGTGATAAACTAAACATTGATTCAATTTGTAATTTTATAGGGATGAGAGCAGATGAGAGTTATGGTAGACACATGACTATAGCAACTCAAAAACATAGAAATAAAAAAAATCAATACACGTACCTTACTAAAAATGAAGCTAAACGAACATGGACATGTTTACCAATATACGACTGGGAAACATCTGATATATGGCATTATTACAGTATTAATAACTTAGATTATAATAGGGTTTATGACTCAATGTTTAAATATGGATTGTCATTATCTCAAATGAGAACATGTAGTGCATTGGGTGAGGAACAGAAAAAATCATTATATCTTTGGAAAATAATTGAACCTGATACATTTGATAAAATGATCAATAGAGTTCAAGGCGTTAATTTTGGGGCTAATTATAATCATACAAATCTAAATAGAGGTAAGGTTGTTAAACCAAAAAATATAACGTGGAAACAGTATTTAGAAATACTATTAAATGAATTACCTAACGAGGTTAGGGAAAACTTTCAAGAAAAATTCAATATAGTATATACATATCATCGTAGAGAATATTGTGACAAACTAGGATATGAATTCGATTTTATATCATGTGATTCAAGAAGCGAATCAAAAGAAAAATCTAAAAAATATAATATTCCTATAAAAGTTTTTTTCTCATACGAAACATTGTGTGGCGCAATAATTAAAAGAGATTTTGTGTTTAAAAAATATGGTTTTGGATATTCAAACAAAATGAGTGATCGAATAAAAAGTATTCAGCAAAAATGGAATCAAGAATTGTAGTTTACAAAAATCATGAAGATGATTTTTTTGAAAAAATGGGTGAGTTTTTCGCATTTAGAAAATATGCTCATGAAATGGGGGGATGGCAATTTTATACTAAAGATGGATCTATATGGATAGTTTTATTTGTAAATAATAAAGTAGCCGGATTCTGTTCTATAATACAGGAAAAGAATCACTTGTACTTTGATAACTTCTTTATGTTAAAAGAATTTAGAGGTTTAGGATTGTCATCTGAATTATTCAAAAAAAGACTTGATATAGCTTTATCAATGAACCAAGAGATTAGAGTGATAACAGATAATCCAATTCAAATGAAAAGATACTCAAAATTTGGATTTGAGCATTACGGAAATAGAGGTCGTTATAATAAATATAGATTATGCAAAAAGTAGAAATTAAAATACCAGTATTGGTTGATTTAAAATCATTAGTTCCAAATCCTTGGAATCCAAACAAAGTAATGAAACCTGAAATGGATTTGCTTGAATTATCTATTTTGAAAAGTGGATTTTGCTTTCCATTAATAGTCATAAAAGATGAAGATAAATATATGATTGTTGATGGGTTTCATAGACATTTAGTGGCTAAAAAATTAAAAATGGATAAAGTTCCTGTAATAATACTAGATGAATCTATTGGTGAATTAATGAATTGCACTATTAGATTCAATAGAGCAAAAGGAACTCATCAGATAGATCGAATGTCTGAAATAGTTAAAGATTTAATAATGTCTGGTTATTCAGATATTGAAGTAGCTAAAAACTTAGGCATGGATGCTGATGAGGTTTTGAGACTTAAACAGAATTCTGGAGTTGCTGAAATTTTTAAAAATAAAGGTTTCTCAAATTCATGGGAAATAAAATAATTTAATCAAAAACAAATTATAAACCACCTCATAAGGGTGGTTTTTTTATATCTACCAACACGGTTTTTATACCCACCAAAACAAATTATCTACAAAAATCTACAATTCTATACAAAAATGCTACTTAAAGCAATACTTCAACTGAACATATCTAACATATTAATATTCAATTAATTAACTGCATTTACTTAAACCTTTACTTTAATACCTCTATACAGCGTTATACAGCATTGTAGAGCGGTTCAGCCCAGTAATAGCAAGGGATTCGTTAAAATTCTCTACATCTACAAGGAATAAACTATACACATGTATGCGTATATGCGTGTGCGTGCGTACATATACATACACATACAATATTAATATTATTGTAGATTTTGTAGAGAATTACAGCAAACCCAGCAATAACAAGGCTTTCACGCTCTACAAGCTCTCTACAAGTTGTAGAGAATTTTGTATAAACCCAGTATTTATAAGGCTTTGACGTTGTAGAGCGGTAGTTTGTATTACATAGTACCTACGTCAAAATAAAATTACAACGCATTTTTAAGCGATTTAAGCGACTTTCTATGTATTGAATGATAGAATATATTACTGATACACTAAAACGCTCTAAAATCGAAAGAAAATGCTATCTGTGTGCGTCAAAGGTACTCCTGAGAAATTCCTGAATAGTCGCTGTGGGGTGCGAC